>ENA-OPWR01000003-OPWR01000003.1-human-gut-metagenome-genome-assembly--contig:-NODE-3-length-245955-cov-16.406816_pt1 | contig 245955 bp, 218 predicted proteins | sample MGYA00241507_ERZ502006 | MGnify/ENA primary metagenome ERZ502006 (study PRJEB25962, sample SAMEA2043041) | human gut metagenome | biome: human gut; feature: human-associated habitat; material: faeces...
TAAGGAACTGGAAGAGTTTTGCCTAAAAAATAAAAGTGTTATAAGCATTTATGATGAATATGGAAGAAGATATACATGGAAACAATATTTTGAAAAAGTATATGAGCATAGTCAGCAAAAGAAACAGCCACGTAAATGGATATATGATATCGATTCAGTTTGTCCCAATTGTGGACCACGTTTACAAAATGTATCATGTACTGAACAGGAGACAGAAATATATATTCCATTCTGCCATAGAGAATATAACGAAAAAGAAAAACTGGCGAAAGAACGCTTTCATGTGAATGAAAGACTATGGTGTAAAGAAGAGTATTGGGAAGATCCGGATTATCCATTTGATTGGACGGAAGGTGAGTTTTGCTAGAAGGAGCATATGCTTATGTATGAGAATATTGATATGAAAAAAACTGGAGTTTTATTGAAGGAGATGTTTGATAAATGTGGTTATACAGTAAAAGATATTCAGAAAATATTGCATTTATCATGCCCACAGCCTATATATCGATGGTTTAAGGGCAGTATTTTACCATCAGTAGATCATTTGTATGTATTGAGCAGATTGCTCAAGGTGCATATGGAGGATTTGCTTGTGCCTGAATGTGAATATAGTATCGTTACGGAAAAGTATGTAGAAAAGTCATTAGGTGAAAAAATACTATATGAATATTGGAAACGCTTATGCATAAAGAAATGTGCATAGTTTTAAGTGGGGAGATAAAGATAGACAATATCATTCGGGTCATCATAGGTAATTGAGGAATTACATTCCTTGATAAACTCATCGATAATGGGAAAACAAAAGGCAGGTTCCTGTGTAAAACTAGAGAAATTGGATAATTACGGTGTGGCATTAACAGAAATAAGTGGCTTGTTTGCACTTATTTAACTACAAAAACGGTCATATAAATTTATTTTGATAAAAATATTGACACCAAATGTGACACCACATATAATATAAATAGGAAGTATTCAGAATGTCAAAATGGGATAAACTATTAACTAGAATATGTGCTTTATCAAAAGACCTCCGGTTTGAAGAATTGCGTAAGGTATTGGAAAGCTATGGATATGTAATAAATGCCCCAAAGGGCGGAAGCAGTCATTATACGTTCAGAAAAGCCGGATGTCAACCGATTACGATACCGAAGCATGAACCTATCAAAAAAGTGTATGTAGAGATGGTAAAGCAGATTGTGGAAAGTGAGGCGGTAAATGATGAAAACGCTGAATGATTATTTTGCAATGAATTATCGCATGGAAATTGTAGAGGATAAGGAAGAGGGCGGTTTTGTGGTTTCATTTCCGGAACTTCCGGGATGTATTACCTGTGGAGAAACAGTAGAATCCGCTATCGCAAATGCTTTAGATGCCAAGAAGGCATGGTTGGAAGCTGCTATGGAAGATGGCATTGAAATCCATGAGCCGGACAGCTTAGAGGATTATTCTGGACAGTTTAAACTTAGAATCCCACGAAGTCTTCATCGTTCCCTTGCAGAACATTCTAAGAGGGAAGGTATCAGCATGAATCAGTATTGTGTATATCTTCTTTCCAAAAACGATGCGGTTTATTCAAAATAGCGGTTGCACGGATTTTGTCAGAAATAATTCCAAAAAAGCAAGGCGCAAGGTTAGTGAAGGCATTGCAACAGTAAAATTAAAAAGATGCCAAATGTATCATATATATGAAGTAAATATAGTGAACATTGGGAGATGAAATAATTTTATATATAGCCATTAGGAGGGAAAACTTCCTAGTGGCTTTTTCCATGCCCGGAAAGGAGGTGAAACGGGTATGAAAATCAAAAAAGCGGATGATAAGCCATTGGTTATTCACACAAAGAAAAGTCCGGAAATCCACAAATATGCAGGTCGTGCTTTTAATTTTCATGGTTTTGGATATACGCAGATATTGTAATTCCCCCGCTAAAGTATAGAAATTCAAATCTGTCCCCATAGCTTCGGCAATGAATTTTCTGCTCTTTTGGAACATTTAGTGTCAGAATGCACAGAGGAATAGGATATGGATTCTGTGGGAGATATGCTGACAAAATATTATTATGATTTTTTGGAATCAGGTAGAAGATAGTGGTAATAATAATGAAAAATAGTGAAAAAATAGTGTAATTTTAATGAAAAATTGACACTCTCATGATATAATATATGTGTTAGGAGGCTGCTTTTTTTATGATCAAAATTACTTTGTCAAATGAGATATTAAAGTATATTACGGAGATAGACAAAAACAGATATAAAGTATCGGAGGCTTCGTTGCCGGTTGATGTAGCAAGTAAGCTACGAAAAAATTCAAAGAAGAAAAGTTCCTATGCGTCTGCTAAAATTGAGGGGAATCCTCTATCAGAGAAGCAGGTGGATGAGGTTATTGATAGTGATGAACGAAAACATTATCTTAAACCGGAGCAGGAGGTCCGTAATTATTTCCTGGCACTGAATTATCTGGAAGAGAAGGCGGCGGAGAAGGAGCAGTTTTCCAAGAAACTGATATTGGATGTACAGAAGTATGTTGAAAAAGGAGCCTCGAAAGAAAAAATAGGACTTCGGGGACCAATGCCACCCGGAGTATTATTTGCTGTATATGATTCACAAACAGGGAACCCTGATTATATTCCTCCGGAATACATTGATATACCGGATTTGTTGGATGAATTGGTAAAATATGTGAATACAACAGATGATCATCCGCTCATAATCGCAGCCGTGGTTCATTATCAGCTTGTAACTATTCATCCATTTGAGGATGGAAATGGGCGAACAGCAAGGTTGCTCTCGGGATATATTTTAGACATAAACGGATATGGTTTTAACGGAATTGGCTCGTTAGAAGAGTATTTCGCATATGATATTGATGAATACTATGAATCAATCCAGATGGGGCTGCCTGCACTGTATTATTCGGGACGGGATAATCCCCCTCACCCTGAGATTTGGATCAATTATTTCCTTCGCATGGTACTGCTGTATTCAAGTAAGGTTTGCGAATTGTCGGAGAGTTCAAATGGTGAAGAATTGGAAGGAAACCTTTCGTATCTAAAAGGTAAAGAGAGAGAATTACTTTTGCTGCTCATGAAGAATTACAAAAGAGAGTTCACGCCTATCGAAGTTAGCAAAGAACTTAAGGTTACAAATAAGACCGTAATCAATCGACTTGCAACACTTGTAAAAAATGGATTTGTCGTTCCGAACATGGTTAAGGAGCGTATACGTTCCTATGAACTTTCTGATTTTACAAGGCAGAATGAGAAGAAGATAAGAAAACTTTTGGAGTGAGACAGGAGCATCTGATGAATGTAGGTGTGCGGAATGTAATTAAGCGGCCAAATTTATTTACATTTATGATTTTAGAATGATTATAAATCAGCAGAAAAATTAGCAGAATCAGCAGATTCAAAAACATAAGAATCAAAAGTATTTTTCATAAGAGAATATTCTAACCATATCTTAACCAATGTGGTTCGGAATTTCTTAATGAGTTTATGATAGAATGGGAAGGAAAAAAGTGATGGAAGTAAAATTTTATGATACAGTTAATGATGAACTATTGAAATTTGCAGTAATTATCTCACAGAGTAACGGCAAATGGGTATTTTGCAAGCATAAAGAAAGAGATACATATGAAGTGCCGGGAGGGCATAGAGAAGCTGGAGAGGATATTCTTGAGACAGCTAAAAGGGAGCTGCAGGAAGAAACAGGAGCGGTCAAGTTTGAGATAAAACCGATATGTGTATATTCAGTAACCGGTAAGAACAGAGTAAATGAGACTGGGGTGGAAACATTTGGACTGCTCTGTTTTGCAGAAATAACTGAATTTGCGAAAGAATTACATAGCGAAATGGAGAAGGTTGTGCTTATGGATGAACTGCCTGAGAACTGGACGTATCCTTTGATACAACCGAAACTTATTGAGGAATGGGAACGAAGAGTAAAAAGACGTATATGGAAAAATGAATGTATTTCAAGACAGATTTGAGGAGATAGTCAATGATAGAAAATATGAAGGTAGAATTTGGCAGAATATCGGATATTGATTCATGGATGCAGTTAGTTAGAAAAGTAAGTTGGAATTTTCCGGGATTAGAGACAGAACAGAGTATAGATGAACACAAAATAACGGTACTGAAATTCATGAATGATAAACGTGCTTTGTGCGTGAAAAACGAACAAGATATTGTTGGCGTACTTTTATATTCAAGAAAGCATAATATGATATGTTGTGTGGCTGTTGATCCGGCTTATCGAAAAATGGGAATCGCTACGCTTCTTTTAAGAGAGGCACTTGATAAGCTTGATAGAGATAAAGATATAACTGTGTCTACATTTAGAGAAAATGATGTTAAAGGAACTGCACCTAGAAAATTGTATAAGAAATTTGGCTTTGAAGAGGGTGAACTGATTGAAGAATTTGGATATCCTAATCAAAGGTTTGTGTTGCATGCTGACAAAAGTGCTATTATATAGATATTATTGTGGCGGTATCCTTCCCACAGTTTTGTACCATCCAAGCGGTCAATAATAGCTGTAAGCATATTGGTTTGTTCGCTCGGTAATTTTTTATGGTTTCCGAAGAGAGAATAATGGGTATTGGCAGTACAGTTTATTGTAGGTGGTATATTAGTGCTGAAGTTCACTATACGATTTATATATAGGAAAATGGTAACACCCTGTGTCGAAAAAATGTAACATATAATATTGGAGGCTTTTTATGGATAATAGTAAAGTTATAGATATAGTTTTGGAATATTTGCGTAATAAACAAAATTTGACAGATTTGGAAAAAGATATACTTTCATCTTTAAATAAATTGAATGAGAAACCGTTTGATAGAAGTGGTACAGAACAAAAATTGATTGAAAACAATATTAAGTATGAAAATATGCTTATTCCAATGCAACTGGGAGATGAAGCGCACTTGTTGCCTTTTGCACAGCTTAGTGATGATGAAATTTGGAATAACTTATATTTACAAGTTTTGGGGCTTTGCTTGAAAGAGCTGCAAATCATATCTTAATCCCCCCCGCCGTCAGGCATGCGCCTGACGGCTTTTCATATATAACACCCCTTTTATTTCTGCTTAAGCTTTTTTCTTTCTGCATACAGTTCCGGCAGCAGTAACTGCGAGAGCGGATACCATGAGCATTACAACAAGTAATGCGATATCGGTATGGCAGCCGGTAGCAGGCGGAACATCCGACGGTTTGTCCGTGGAAGGCTTATCCGTGGACGGCTTATCCGTGGACGGTTTGTCCGTGGACGGCTTATCCGTGGACGGCTTATCCTGACCCGGTTTGTCCGTGGACGGTTTATCTGTGGATGGCTTATCCTGACCTGGTTTGTCGCCGGATGGCTTGTTGTCGTCATCATCCTGGAGACGTGCTGTGATCGTCTGGGCAGCGGTTATTTCATTTGCGGCATTTGCGTCTGAGAAATATTTGTCACAGATGCTGCAGTGCCAGTATTCGATGTTGCCCTCCGATTTGGTCGTAGCGGCTTTGGCTGCAACGTGGGTGAGGCTGTGGCTGATGGACTCGCTGTAAGAGCAGCCTGGGTTGGTGCAGTGGCGTGTGTGCGAACCGTCTGCTGCTATTTTCCAGTCAGACATAACGTGCTTTTTGGCAGGTGTCAGGATTTCGCCGCATACAGAGCAATGTATAGGTGTTGTGCAGTCTGTTACTGTCCGAATTGTTGTGCATAACGGCAATTTTATTCCACTGATTGTTTCCGTCATTATTGATGACATAAGCTATCTGGTCTGTTGAGGTTGTGTCAAAAACAAAATCACTGTAGCTTGATGTTGAACCCGAAGTTAATTTGCTTATTGTCTTTCTAAGCTGTATCAGGTTGCTGTAGTAGGCATGAAGGTCGGAATATGTTATAAGGTTATTCCAGTTGATGGCTGATGACTGTGAGGAACTGTAACCCATCTCATCACCGGAACGGATAACGATGCTTCCCATTGAAGTATATTCCATCGAAGCTGCAAGCTTGATTAGTGCAATGGCGTTATCGTCCCTGGTGCCGCGTGCGATTCCGAGGGAATCGGTAATGCGGTCGTAAAGAGAAAGTCCGCTGTTGTCATGCAGGTAGTTCGTGCACTGGGCCGGACTTGTCAGCTTATTGTCCTTGTCAGCGAGAATGCCTGTCTGAATAGCGTTGGACATATTTGTGCCGCCGTTTATGTAAGTCATGATCTTGTTGCTGTATGTGCTGTTATAGAATGAAATTCCCTCTTCTGCGGTCTTGGCATTGGCAAGTGATACAAGGCGGAGTCTGGTGCCGCGGCAGGTGTTGTTGCAGATCGTCGTATCGTCCGGATAAGGAAGTACAGTATCACATGATATACTAATGGCAGGCGATATTTTATTGAGTTCTTCACGTATTTCATTTAAAAATTCTTTATCAATGAGACCACCGTTCTCAAAATGAAAACCGTCCACATGATATTCGTTAACCCACTGGGTAAGCGTATTGATGATGTAATGGCGGAACATCAGACGCTCGGTTGCGCAGTCGTTGCCATTGCCGGAGCCGTTGGATTTATCACCGTTTGTTTTTATTCTAAGATAATAATCAGGTACGGTTTTCTGAAACGGAAAATCTTCCGAAACGGATGTTATGTCCATATCCATAACAACCGAAAGGCCGGCTTTATGAAGTGCCTGAATCATACTTTTGCATTCACTGACTGTCTTAAGGGCATTATTTTCATTCGTTGAGTAGCTGCTATCCGGCATCATGAATCCCATATTGCTGTAAAAAGGCTTGATCTGTGCAGTTGTAACGCCAAGACGTGCAAGGTAATTAGTGCATGTCGAAATATCCGCACTATCATTAAGTGTGCTTGATTTGGTAAAGGAGAGGAATTTGCCCATAAGATCATTCGGTATACCGGATGAAGGATCAGAGGTAAAGTCCTTGATATCAAGTTCATACGCGATGGACTCGGCAGGATTCTGCACGTAAACATGATTGTCTGAATCCCAGCCGTTCGGATCCGTATCTTTAAGGTCCGTTATCAGACTGCGCTTTCCGTCCTTGCCTGCAGCCACGGCATATAAATCATGGGTTTCATAAGTATTGTATGATCTGGAAGAGTTTGTTATGTTATAAGTTGTAATGGTATATGTATAATAATAATCTGTAAAGTTTCCGATAAGTGTTATAGTCCATATACCATTCCATTCACCGTTAACAAGCATCTTTTCAAGATAGTAAGAGCCAACTTTACTGGCACCTACTTCATCATCCGTTCCTTTGGTATAGATATTGACTTTTATATCGGTAGCCACCGGAGCCCATACTCTGAACTCTGAGGCACCTTCGGTACACTAGCAGCCCAGAAATCCGTCATAATTATATTGACTGTCGGTGTCTTCACAAGCCACGGTATAACTGGTATCTACTTGTCGGATTGTATTAATCACTGGATCTTCGGTTGCTGCGGGAATTGAGACGGCTGCTGATGCCAGGGCCATTAATGATGCCATGGAAGCTGCCATAAATCGCTTAAGTTTATTCATATTGTGTCCTCCTGAATTTTTGCCTGCATATCGCGGCTGTAACCTGGTTAAATTATAACATATGAAAATGCAAATGTCGAGAAAAAATGTATAATAGAGCACACATTGCGGAACGGAGAAGGAAACGTATTCAGCTGCTCGGGAAATGTTATTAACAACTGGTTTGGTGCTGACCGCAAGAAAAAGAGCTTAGATATATTTTTCCCTGCTTTTACACTCTGCTGCATTTGCTTTTTACATTCCTTCTGTATAGTCGTACATGACAATATAATCTGAAAGGAAAATAATATGAAAAGAAAATGGAAATGTATTGGTGCGCTGGCGCTTGGGCTGACTCTTGTTCTGGGTCAGGGCATGCCGGCTTTTGCAACAGAGAATGTTAAGCAGGGAACTTATCAGGGAAACGGTATTGTGACTCAGAATGAGACATATCAGGTATCGTTTATAACAAATGGACATACCACGGTTGATGTATTTTATGGTAGGGACTACACAATAAACCCGGATGTCATAGGAGCACAGACGACGGAAGCCCGTTCGGACGGGGAAATCGATGTATCCGGTAACGGACAGGTTAATTTCAGGGTTAATGTTGACAGCGGATACGAAATTGAATCAGTAACGGCGGATGCGAATTATAAGAATCTTAAGGGTGCATCTGACACGGGAGTGGAAGGAATCTACCGCCTTACCAAAATCACGGGAAATGTCAATGTAACCATAAATGTACGCGAAAGCAGCCGGGATACAGGAGCAAGGGAAGATATTGTCATTAATGAAATTGAATCCAATGGCGACGCAACGGACTGGGTTGAAATCTATAATAAAGGAACAAAACCGGTTGATATAAGCGGATGGTATATCACAGATGATAATACCGGAAGACTTGCATCAAATAAAACAACGCCTCTTGCACAGGGAACAATCCTTGCGCCGGGTGGCCATTATGTGTTCGACCAGTATGTGAATTTTGATTTTGGACTTGGCGCTCCGGACGAAGTCAATCTGTTTGATGAAACCGGCAGACTCGTGGAAAAATATTCCTGGAGTACACATGCCGCAGGCGTGTATGCACGTATTCCGGACGGAACAGGTGCTTTTACGGATGTGGCAAATTCCACAAAAGGAACCGGAAATGTTATGACAGAGCCGGATAAGCCTTCATATCCTAATGCGATTGCATGGCCGGGCAGCGATAAAGTCATAACATATGATGACGGAATAAGCATGTTCCAGTCAGATTCATCGGGACTGGATTTCTATAACGGAAAACTCTATTGTATTAATAACAAGAAAGGCACATTCTGGGTGCTTGACGTTAACAAAGACGGTACAATGGATTATTCCGAGGGATTTACGAAAGCCGGTAAGAATCTTGCATTTATGGCAGATGCAGCCAATCCGGAGGAATCCAACCCGGACGCGGAAGGAATTACCGTTGATGATGCAGGCAATGCTTATGCCGCAGTTGAGCGTGACAATAATAACAAAAATGTAAATTGTAATGTAATACTTAAGTTCAATCCATGGGAAAACAGCCCGACCGTAGTTGCATCAAGCGAGTGGGACATTACGCGACTGCTTCCTGATGTTCCAGCAAATTCAGGAATTGAAGCCGTTGAATGGGTGCCGGATAACGAACTTGAAGGTAAATTATATGATACTAATAAGAACGGGCTCTACCGGGCATCGGACTATCCGGATTCAGAAGCAGGTGTATTTTTCGTAGCACTCGAGGCAAACGGACATGTATATGCATTTATTCTTAACAAAGACGGCAACGCAGAAGTAATCTCGGAGATTGACCCGGGAATCGGCGGTGCAATGGCTCTTGACTATGATTCCTATGAAGGTATTTTGTGGGTAGGTGCAGATGACGGATATGGAAATATTTCGGCTCAGATTGTGTTTAACGGAACTGACAAACCGGCAGTTACTCTTGTAAATCCTCCGGCGGAAATGGATGTAACCCGCAATAACGAAGGATTTGCCATAGCCGGACCTGAATACACGGTCAACGGTCTCAGACCGGTGTTCCACTTCATGGATGGAACAGATACCGGTGTTCTGACAATTTCATATCTTTCATGCAATTATAACCCGGACGACAAAAAGCCGGAACTTCCGGATGATAAAAAGCCCGGCTCATCGGATACCGGAAAACCAGGATTTCCGGATACGGGAGATACCAGCAGTTTTACGGCGCTGGGAATTCTGCTCATCGCTGCTGCAGGAGCAACAGGCAGCGTGGTTATTGTAAGACACAGTAAAAAGAACGTATAATAAATAATAATATTATGTTTTCTTCCGGCCTTAAAAGTCAGAAACAAAAATCTGACGGCAAAGGCCGGTTTTTAATTTGATTATAAAAAAATAGAATTTACCGGGAATACATGGTAAAATAGTGTCATCATAGATTTTCGGGAGGAAAACAAAATGGCATCTAACAAATACAGCGGAACGCAGACGGAGAAAAATTTACAGGAGGCATTCGCCGGAGAGTCGCAGGCGAGAAACAAATACACATATTTTGCATCTGTAGCGAAAAAAGAAGGCTACGAGCAGATGGCATCCATCTTTCTTAAAACAGCGGACAATGAGAAGGAGCATGCCAAGATGTGGTTCAAAGAGCTTGCTGGAATAGGCGATACCAAGACTAATCTTGCGGCTGCCGCTGACGGAGAGAATTATGAATGGACCGATATGTACGAGGGATTTGCACAGACTGCGGAGAAAGAGGGATTCCCTGAACTTGCAGCCAAATTCCGTGCTGTAGGAGAAATTGAGAAGCACCATGAGGAAAGATACCGTGCGCTCCTTAAAAACATTGAGACAGCACAGGTGTTTGAAAAGTGTGAGGTCAAAGTATGGGAGTGCCGCAACTGCGGACATATCGTGGTCGGAACCAAAGCACCGGATGTGTGTCCGGTATGCAATCATCCGCAGAGCTACTTTGAAGTACACGAAGAAAACTACTAAAACATTCAGGCTGTCATAAACCGCGGGGCATTGGCAGCCTTTATTAAACTACGGTATTTTTAATGTGATGTTTTGTTCTTGCACAATAGGTAAGCTGGGGGTATAATTGAAAGTAATGTAGTGATTTTTGGAGGTAATGTCAGAATGGCAGCAGAATGCAACGGAAATTGTGAAGGATGTTCTTCTAAGGGTGGCTGTAATGTTATTCCGAAAGAGAAATTGAATGAATACAGCCACATAGGCAAGGTTATAGGTATTGTAAGCGGTAAAGGCGGAGTCGGCAAATCCACCGTGACATCGCTTATTGCCAGGAAGCTTGTGGCGGAAGGAAAGCGCGTAGGCATAATGGATGCCGATCTGACCGGACCGTCGATACCGAAAATGTTCGGAATTAAGGGACAGATGTACGGAACATCTATGGGAATGGAACCTGCGGTTTCCGAAGAAGGAATCAAGATAGTTTCCATGAATCTTCTGTTAGAGACGGAAGAGTCGACAGTCATATTAAGAGGACCGGTGCTTGCCGGCGTTATTAAGCAGTTCTGGAGCGAAGTGAATTGGGGAGATCTGGATTATCTCCTTATAGATATGCCTCCGGGAACCGGTGATATACCGCTTACGATATATCAGTCGATACCTGTGGACGGAATTGTGATTGTAACATCTCCGCAGGATCTTGTGCGTATGATTGTCATGAAAGCATATAATATGGCAGAACAGATGAATATTAAGGTACTTGGACTGGTTGAGAATTACAGCTATTTTGTGTGCCCGGACTGTAACGCCAGACATAAGATATTCGGCGAGAGCGGGATAGAAGAACTGTCAGAGGAAATCAATACGCCGGTTCTTGCGAGACTTCCGATCATGCCGGCACTTGCCAATGCAGCAGATAACGGCATCAAAGCTGCGGATGATGTTGATATTAATCTTGGTCCGGTGCTTGAGGCATAAAAGAACCGGATAGAATACAACAGGGAGGTTTGTTTTGCCTAAGAAAGAGAATGTGGGAACGTTTGTATGGAGACTTGTATATCCGATTCTGATTTTTGTCGGAGTAGAGATGGCAATAGAGATGGCCGCTCTGTACATTCATATGTTCAGAATAGCTGCTTCAAGAGGAATGTCACTTATGGATGTGAATGCCCTTGAGGAAGAACTTACGAATTATACTTACAATATCAGCATGTATATTACGATTGCCAGAAGCGCCGTGCTGATACCGCTATATATTATGTTTATGCGCCGGGATAAAGGACGCAGCATGATAAACGGAAGTTATACAAAATATGAGAAGCTGAGCCCGAAATGGTTCCTTCTGCTGCCGGTGGTGGGATTTTTCGCTGCAATGGGATTTAATCATGTTGTACCGATGGTACTCATGGCAGTACAGGGATTTATACAGGTTGTTGGAAGGTCTTTTTTCGGAGTTGACTGGAATGTGGACTTTTTCGGGACATATGACAATGTGTCAGAAATGATATATTCGGGCGGCATAGCTGTCCAGATCATATCGACAGCAGTTGCTGCTCCGATTGTGGAAGAATTTTTATTCCGCGGACTTATCTATAACAGATTAAGGGAACGTATGAAATTTGTTCCGGCGGCGTTAGTGTCGGCGCTGGTGTTCGGAGCACTGCATGGCAATGCGGTACAGTTCTTATACGCATTTATAATAGGACTGCTGCTTGCATTTGTTTATGAGAAATTCAAGACGATATTAGCACCGGTTATATTTCATGCCGGAGCCAATCTGATATCGGTAATAATTACCAACGTCATGCCGGAAGAAGGGATAGGACTTACTACCGGAGGATATATGTTGCTTGTTGTGGCAGAACTTGCCGTAACATTCCTTATTTTATGGCTGATAGACCGTAAAGTAATAAGAAAACCCGTTGCCGCAGATGGAACGGATGGTTCAAGGTGAGGTTATTATGAGAAAAATTTTGTCAGTTGCAGTACCATGTTATAATTCGGAAGCGTATATGCATCGCTGCATTGATTCACTTCTCCCGGGAGGGGATGAAGTTGAGATAATTATTGTGGATGACGGGTCGGGCGATAAGACGGCAGAGATAGCAGACCGGTATGCCGCAGAATATCCCGGAATATGTAAGGCCGTGCACAAAGTCAACGGCGGACACGGTGATGCTGTTATGGAAGGACTTAAGAATGCAACCGGAGTATTTTTTAAGGTTGTTGACAGCGATGACAGAGTCGGAAAAGAAGCCTATATGAAGCTTCTAAATGTGATGCGTAAGTCCGTACTTGAAGGCCACAGACTTGATATGCTCATATCCAACTATGTATATGATAAGCAGAACACCAAGCGTAAGAAAGTAATGCGTTACACGACAGTTCTTCCGACAGATACATATTTTACATGGGATGACATAGGACATTTCAAAAATACGCAATACATATTGATGCATTCGGTAATTTACAGGACGGAATTGTTAAGGGAATGTGGACTGAATCTCCCTAAACACACTTTTTATGTGGATAATCTCTTTGTATTCCAGCCGCTTCCGTCGGTCAAAATAATGTATTATGTGGATGTCAATTTTTATTGGTATTTTATAGGAAGAAACGACCAGTCCGTAAATGAGGATGTGATGATCAAGAGAATTGACCAGCAGCTTCTTGTCAACAGGATGATGATTGACTGCTATGATTCCGAATCAATCCACAATAAGAAGTGCCGTGTCTATATGAGAAATTACCTGTCAATAATTATGACGGTATCATCGATAATGGCAATTTTATCAAATGATGAAGAAAATATAAATAAAAAAGCAGCACTCTGGGCGCTGCTTAAAGAGAAAGAACCTTCAGCTTACAGACATATCAGGTTCTCAATTCTCGGTATCTGGATGAACTGGCCGGGTAAGGTTGGCAGGAAAATCTCCGTGGCAGGTTACCGCATCGTCCAGAAGATATTTGGTTTTAATTAAGTCTGGCAAACAGCTTTGAACGGTAGATGAGCGGATAAAGCGCACCTGCCATAATGACTGCAGCGATTACATCATACACGGAATGCTGTTTAAGGAAAAGCGTTGAAGCACATATGAGTGCTCCGATTACCGACGTTATTACCTTGACAGCGGTATGATATCTGCCAAATGTCTTTGAATGGAATACCGCAACAAGCACAACGAGAGTATTATATACATGCAGGCTCGGAAGAACATTTGTTGAAGTATCGGCCTTGTATAAGAACCTGACAAGCTTTGTGCATGCGTTCTCACGCGGAAATTCAGCCGGGCGCAGATTGCCGAGGCCGTTCGGAAATATGAAGTATATAGCAACGGCAATGCTCATTCCTATTATAAGGTAAGAGTACATTCTGACAGCTTCGCTCTGTGAGCGGAGAAAAAAATAAGCGCAAGCCGTTGCGATAAATATAAACCAGAAGTAATATGGTATAATAAAATATTCACAGAATGGGATAATATCGTCAAGAGGACAATGTATCAGATGATATTCAGCTGTTACAGTCTTCTCAAGGTAGGAAAAGCATGGCAGGTATATGAATAAATACAGGCCGAACAGACCGTGCCACCATTTTTTGAAAAAGTTTTTCATAATAAACAACTCCTGCAAAATATCTAGATAGTATGTGGGAATTATAGCACACGAGGAAGTGACATTACAACATTAAAATACAAAATGTCACGCGATAAACATTAATTTATATCGGAGGACTAATTGTGCGCCTGATAGTTAGGGATTTAAGAAAAAAATTTGATGACATTACCGTAATTGACCGCGCCGGTTATGATTTTGAGAGCGGGGTTGTATATGGCATAACAGGAAGCAGAGGCTCGGGAAGAACGACACTTCTTAAATGCCTGTGTACGGAATGTGCGCCTGATGGCGGTTTTATAAGGCTTGACACCGGTAATGGATATTATAAGATAGATTATATGGATTTCGGACTGGTATATGATAAACCGGTGCTTCCTGAGATGCTTACAGCAAGGCAGTATGTTGAATATATGATATCAATGCATGCCCCACAGGAACACAATGCCGCCAAATATCTGGAGATTGCGGGAATAAGCCGTGGCAGGACGGACGAATATATAGGCAGTTTTTCGGATGATGAGAAACAGAGGCTTCAGTTTATAAGTATTCTTATCACGGAACCGGTGGTGGTGCTTATTGACGAGCCGAATCTTGACGGCAAGATGTATAATACTCTGAAAGATTTTATTGCCAGAATGAAGGATAAACATATCATAATTATTTCATCTGATAATTATAAGAAATTAGACACACTTGTTGATGAACTTGTATGGCTTAAAGACGGAATCCTTACAGGCGGATTAATACAGGAGAAACGGTAATAATATGGTTAAGAAAATATTTCAATGCGGATATATTTCATATATGACAGATGCCAACAGGGTGGCATATATATTAAAACATATTCCGTTTGTGGGCCGGAAGATACATTCGGATTCGGCGCGCGCGTTCGGAATAATAGGCATTGCATGCAGGATAATATGGGAAATAATCAAGAAAGCCGTATTTGTGGCAGCCGCCATGCTTGGGCCGATGTATGTGCTGTCAAGGTTAAGTGCAACCGGCAATATAGGATACGGACTGGAGAATTCATTTGTTTATTTCTCTATGGTTATGATATGTTTTTGCGGCTCTGTTAATAATTCGGTTATATTCGAGACAGACGAAGAGGCGTATGTTATGCTACGCGAAGTCAGATGTAATCCTGCAGATTATTTCAGAATGGTGATCCTGCGTAAAAATATAACGGAATTTATTTCATTCTGGCTCGTATTTTCCGTGTTTGGCATGAATGTGGCCAAAGCACTTTACCTGACGATCGTAATCGTTGGTTCGAGATATGCGGGAGAAGCCTTTAATATAATGATGTTCAAGGCAACTGCCAAACCGTTTTCCATGCACAGAAAAGGTAATATTGCGGTAATGCTCTTATCTCTTTTTGTGGCATATTTTATACCGTATCTGCGCGGATATGTTCCCGGGGCATATGACCTTGTATTCAATACGATATGGCTGATGGTCATTCTGCTGATGATTGCGGTCTTTATATATTATGTATGGAATTATAGCGGATATCCGAAAGCGGCTGCAAGACTTTTTAAGAAAAGCAGCCTTGATGACGGGGCTGAAGATGATGCGGCGGTGCTTGAGGAAGAACCTGCATTCATGGCAGAAGATGTCAGTGAGTGCAATGCACAGGCATATTCGGAAATTAACCGTGAATTTTTTAAACGAAACAAGTCAGGTATAGCATCCAATATGCGGTTCAAAATCGCGCTTTCGATAATCGCACTGGCAGCAGCACTTATCGCATCGTTCAACGGACATGCGGAAGAAGTGTCAAAAATCATATCATATTCAATGCCTGTGATGGTATTTGTTATGTGTGTATTTTCAAACAGTATGAGCATCTGCCGTTCATTTTTTTACCAGTGTGACTGCGAACTCCTTAAGAAGGAAGGATATAATAACCGTAATGATATCCTTGAGAATTATTTCATAAGGCTCAGATATATGCTCATAATAGACATTGTACCGGCGGCAGTGCTGACGGTGGTATATGCCGTGGCCGGAATTGTCTCCAAATCGAATGCAGGAACCGTTATTCCTGTGTGCGTTGGAATATTGATGCTGTCATGTCTTTTTACGGTGCTTCAGCTTACACTATATTATGCGATACAGCCATATACAAAAGATGCCGTAAAGAGCCGGAACAGATATGTTATAATCAACATAATCATGTATGTGTGCAGCAGTCTGTTCATATATATTAATTCCACAGCATTATTTTTTACACTGGGTGTAGGACTGGCACTTGCAGTTGTTATGGCGGCGGGTGTAAGCTTAGTCGGTCAGATAGGATACAGAACATTTAGATTGAAGTAGACACGGAGGTGTTGCAGGTGAAATCAGTACGGAAAGCGTTGGCACTTACAGGATGTATTGCAATTACGGTACTTACGGGATGCACTGCCATAAAAAGCACAACCAATAAGCCACAGGAAGAAACCAAACAGGAAAATACTATTTTTGACAAGGTTATCAAGGGCGAACCTGTAGGAGAAAGTACGGCTTTGTATAACGTGAGCGAAATGCTTTATAAGAATGGCATATCACCGGATTCCGTGTATGGATTCGGAAATAAATATATCATGGCACTTTATATCGGTGAGGACAGCCGTGAAGTAGTGACATATGATTTGTCAAGCGCTGAGGTATACAAAACCATCAATATAACGGAAAATCTGTCCGGGAGGTCATATGTGGCCGCTACGGAAAGCGGTGTTCCATATGTATATGATAAGGACAACAGACTTTATCTGCAGCTTAACATAAAAGGCTCCAAATACACGGCATATGAACTGGATTTTACACCGGAAGACATGCTTGTAACCGACAGCGGGAACCGAATTTACTATACGCTTGACAAGGATGTCCGTGTATACCAATATATAACAGAGACCGGACAGTCGGCCGTGGCATATGATGCCGGTGAGAGTCTGGATTCAATTGAACTCGTGAGCATGGGATCCGATGATTCGACCCTTATAATAAAAGCTTCAACGCCGATATCCAACGGGTATGCCAAATTAAGCATCGAGATGCAGGAGATAGAAAGTCTCAGCGGCTACGATAAGGATTTATACTACGAAGACGGATTATATATTTATACGAGCGATAGTTATGCAAGGGCGGTATGCGTATATGATGAGTTAAAACCGCGGACCTTTGTTAAATTTACGCTTGAGAATGAAGCGGAGCTTAAGAACATGTATATATACCCGGACGGACCGAATATATTTACGATTGCCGGGGACGATAATGGGTCTGAGATAAGGTTTTACAATGTATCTGCCGGTATAATGGAAAATCATGATGTAATTCCAAAGGGATATACGGTTGAGAACGTCAGCTATATGAGAGAACTCAAGGCTGTATGCATCAGTGTCAAGGATTCTGATGGGATTACAAACACGTTAATATGGGACGTTGAGTCGATTACGGATATAGTAAGCTGACACTGTATGACAATTAATTTTAAAAAAATTAAAAAAAGTATTGACATTTGTGGTCTGTTAATAATATAATAGGCAAGCGGGTTGAGAAAGCCCATAACTGAATATGGGATCTTAGCTCAGCTGGGAGAGCATCTGCCTTACAAGCAGAGGGTCACAGGTTCGAGCCCTGTAGGTCCCATTTTTCAATTCAATATGGCGGAGTAGCTCAGATGGCTAGAGCACATGGTTCATACCCATGGTGTCAGGGGTTCGACTCCCTTCTCCGCTACTGACAACAGGAACTTAATGTTAATGCATTAAGTTCTTTTTTTTACCGGAAGGCAAGGAGGATAATATATGAGAGTAGGAACAGGATATGATGTCCACAGGCTGACAGAAGGCCGTAAGATGATAGTCGGAGGTGTGGATATACCTTATGATAAAGGATTATTGGGACATTCGGATGCGGATGTGCTTCTTCATGCAATAATGGATGCTCTTCTCGGAGCAGCTGCGCTTGGTGATATAGGCAGGCATTTTCCTGACAGTGATGAGCGCTACAAGGGAATATCCAGCATGGAACTTATGAAAAATGTTGCAAAAATATTGTCGGATAATAATTATGTAATAGAGAATGTAGACAGCACAATTATTGCACAGCGTCCCAAATTTTCGCCTTATATAGAAGAAATGAGGGAAAATATTGCAAAAGCACTTGGAATCGAAAAGAACCGTGTAAGTGTTAAGGCAACCACCGAGGAAGGACTTGGATTTACGGGAGCGGGGGAAGGAATTGCATCGCAGGCATCAGTGCTTATAACCACGGTTGAGAATTATGTGTATGATGATATAATGAATGAGCGCCGGAATGCGGGCGGATGTGCCGGATGCCGGGGCTGTCAGGCAGACCGGTAGTATACCATGCACTTGACAAAAGGTCAGCTTGTGCATATTCTATAACATAGTATATGCCGTAAGTGAGGAATTACGATGAGATTTAAAGATTATGTCAGAGAGCAGATAGAAGTAATAAGAGACAGAGACCCGGCGATGAAGGACGATAAAGAAGTATTTCTTTATCCTTGTTTCTGGGCAATCTGGGAGTACCGTAAAGCTCATAGATTATACGAACAGGGAAAGTTCTACAAGGCTAGGAAAATATCGCAGCGCGCCGCGAGAAAGACCGGTATAGAGATACATCCGGGCGCAACGATAGGTAAGGGACTCTTCATAGACCACGGACATGGTGTTGTAATAGGTGAGACTACGGTAATAGGTGATAATGTTACATTGTATCAGGGCGTGACACTCGGCGGAACCGGTAAAGAAAAGGGAAAGAGGCATCCGACGATAGAGGATAACGTGATGATAAGCACAGGTGCGAAAGTACTGGGCTCATTTACGATAGGAGCAGGTTCCAAGATAGGAGCAGGTTCGGTTGTTCTTGAAGAAGTACCGCCTAATTCAACCGTTGTAGGTATCCCGGGACGTATCGTAAAGAGCAATAACGTAAGACTTCCGAATACGGATCTTGATCAGATCAATCTTCCGGATCCGGTTCTTAATGATATTAATACACTTAAGGAAGATAATGAGAAACTCAGAAATCAGGTCGATGAGATTTTAAAAAGATTGGAGAAACACGAAAATGGAAAATAAAGTGCAGTTGTTTAATACTCTTACCAGAAAAATCGAACAGTTTGTTCCTAATACGGATGGCAAAGTTTCTATGTATACATGCGGACCGACTGTTTATCATTTCGCGCATATCGGTAATCTCAGAAGTTACATTATGGAGGATGTGCTTGAGAAGACTCTCAGATATGAGGGATATGATGTAAAGCGCGTAATGAATATTACCGATGTAGGACATCTTACAAGTGATGCTGATACGGGCGAAGATAAGATGCTTAAAGGTGCTAAGAGAGAGCACAAGACGGTTATGGAAATCGCCAAATATTATACAGATGCATTTTTTTCCGATTGTGCCAAATTGAACATAAAGACTCCGGATGTGGTTGAACCGGCCACTAATTGTATTCCTGAGTTTATTCATATGATAGAAGTTCTTCTTGAAAAGGGATATGCCTATATTGCAGGCGGTAATGTGTATTTTGATACATCAAAGCTTGATGATTATTATGTATTTTCAAGCCAGAGTGAGAAAGAACTTATGGTCGGTGTGCGTGATGATGTATCAGAAGATACCAATAAACGCAATAAGGCTGATTTCGTATTATGGTTTACCAAATCCAAATTCGACAACCAGGAACTTAAATGGGACAGCCCGTGGGGCGTCGGTTATCCGGGATGGCATATTGAGTGTTCATGCATCAGCATGAAGCACCTCGGCGAATACATGGATATACATTGCGGAGGTGTTGATAATATTTTCCCTCACCATACCAATGAAATCGCACAAAGTGAGTCATATCTCGGACATAAGTGGTGCAATTACTGGTTCCATGTGCATCATCTGAATGACCGTAACGGTAAGATGAGTAAATCAAACGGTGAATTTCTTACCGTGTCCGTTCTTGAAGAAAAAGGATACGATCCGCTTGTATACAGATTATTCTGCCTGCAGTCACATTACAGAAAGCCGCTTGAGTTCACTTATGAGATAATGGACAATACCAAAGCAGCATACAATAAGCTTGTTAAACGTATCGGAGAACTTAAAGAAGACGGTGAAGTCGATAAAGCCGGATTTGATAAATATAAAACTGATTTCAAGGCTGCACTTGAAAATGATATTAACACGGCATCGGCAATTACGGTCGTATATGATGTATTAAGAAGTGATTTAAACGATGCTACCAAGCTTGCGCTTGTCAAAGATTTTGACTATGTGCTTTCTCTTAATCTTACAAGAATGCAGGGCGAAAACGCAGCGCCTAAGGCGGATGATGAACTTACTGCATTTGTCGAAGCTAAGATTGAAGAACGTAAGGCTGCCAAGAAGGAGAAAGATTTTGCAAAGGCAGATGCCATAAGGGATGAACTTCTTGCTAAGGGCGTAAGAATTAAAGACACCAGAGAAGGTGTTGTCTGGGAGCTTGTATAATATGTTTGAAGAGATGGCGGAGGCTTTTGACCTCGGAAAAATCGATCTTGCGACATATTCTCCGTTGACACTTGCTTATATTGGTGACTGCGTATACGAACTTATCATAAGGACGAGACTTGTATATGCAGGCAATGCGCCGGTAGATAAGCTTAACCGCAAGGCAAGCAATCTTGCCAAAGCAGGCACCCAGTCAGCTATGATAGAGGCATTAATACCGGAACTTACGGATGAGGAAACGGCAGCATACAAGCGTGGACGTAATGCCCATTCATATACCAGGGCCAAGAACGCAACCGCCGGTGATTACAGGCGGGCGACAGGTTTTGAGGCGCTTATCGGATATCTTTATCTGGATAAACGTTTTGAACGCATAATGGAACTTGTGAAAAAGGGTTTTGAAGCTGTTGAATGCAATGACAGCGAAAGGAAATAATATGAAACACAATGAATTTACCATAGAGGGACGTAATGCCGTTATAGAGGCCTACAGAAGCGGTAAAACAATAGACAAATTATATGTGCTTGACGGCTGTAAGGACGGTCCGGTAATGACTATTCTGCGCGAGGCGAAGAAAAGCGGTTCGATAATTAATTATGTTGACAAAGAAAGACTTGACCATATGTCGGAAACGGGACATCATCAGGGCGTTATCGCAAATGCGGCAGCATATGATTATGTTGAAGTTTCCGATATTCTTAAGGCGGCGAGAAGCAAAGGCGAGGATCCGTTTATATTTATTCTTGATGGAATAGAGGATCCGCACAATCTCGGTGCAATAATAAGAACCGCCAATCTGTGCGGTGCGCATGGAGTGATCATACCGAAACACCGTGCGGTAGGACTTACGGCAACGGTTGCAAGAACATCTGCGGGTGCGCTTAATTACACACCGGTTGCAAAGGTTACCAATCTTGCATCTGCGATAGACGAACTTAAGAAGGAAGGACTCTGGTTCGTGTGCGCCGATATGAAAGGTGAACTGATGTATAATCTTAATCTCAAAGGTCCGATAGGTCTTGTCATAGGCAATGAAGGAGAAGGTGTCGGACGGCTTGTTAAGGAAAAATGTGATTTTACCGCATCCATTCCGATGAAGGGCGATATAGATTCGCTTAATGCATCGGTGGCAGCAGGCGTAATGGCGTACGAAATCGTCAGACAGAGGATGTGTTAGGATGAATGACAGATATGCGAAGATGTCGGATGAAGAACTTGTTATGACATACCGTAACGGGGATTCGCCGGCGGCGGATGTGCTTGTGGAGAAATATAAAAATCTTGTCAGAATGAAAGCAAGGGCGTATTTTCTGGTCGGAGCGGATAATGATGATCTTATTCAGGAAGGAATGATAGGACTGTACAAGGCTATCAGAGATTATAATCCTGAACGCGAAGCGGTTTTCATGACTTTTGCCTCACTTTGTATCAGCCGTCAGATAAGGACTGCGATGACTGCTTATAACAGGCTGAAGAACGGTCCCCTTAATTCGTATATATCGCTTGATACACCTGTAACGGATGACCTGGGAGATGATGCAAGTCTCAAAGATGTTCTGGCATCCGGCAACGAAATGAATCCGGAGGCTATTTTCATAGACAAGGACCAGGCGGCAAGGCTTGAAGAGCAGTTGTATAAGAGTTTAAGCAAAATGGAACTGCAGGTGCTTGAGCTTTACAGGGAAGGCTGCAGTTACTCGGAGATAGCCGCATATCTTGGCAAAACCACAAAGACAGTCGACAATGCGATACAGAGAGTGAGGGCAAAACTCACCGGTCTTATGGAATGATTTTTTAATTTTGCTGATATTTTTATAAAAAAATGTTGATAAATTCTGATTGATATGTTAATATCTTATTCAGATGCGCTGATGTGGCTCAGAGGTAGAGCACTTCCTTGGTAAGGAAGGGGTCACGGGTTCAATTCCCGTCATCAGCTTTATATCAAATATATACCCGCGATGCAGTAATGTATGGCGGGTTGTTTTCACATTAAGACTTATGAGGAGCAGCTTCTTATGGCAGATTTTATTCGTAAAATTAAATTATTACTAGCAGTTTTAGTATGTACGGCTGTCGTATTGATGCTTGGCGGCTGCGGCGGTTACACGATCAATCTTGTTAAGGACGAGTTTACCGTAAATGTGGGTGATGAGCTTGATATGGATATTTCAAGCTATGTCAGGGCTTCCAAGGCAATGTTGGCAGATATGACAATAGATCTGTCACAAGTGGATACGGACAAGATGGGCACTTACAATGCATCCGTCACATACGGAGAGGATGTGCGCGAATTTAAGGTTAAGGTTACTGACATTAAGGCACCGGAGATTTCGCTTAAGAGCGAGGAAATTTATTTTGAACAGCAGGGAACTCTTCAGCTTGATAATGTTGTGGCATCAGTGAAAGACTATTCGGATTATGAATACGGCTTTTCAAAGGATATGACACTTGCGGACAAGGATAAAGAGATGGTTGACACACTTTCTTTTGACAGTCTCGGAGATTATAATGCGGAAGTTATAGCTAAGGATTCCTTCGGAAATATATCGGTCAGGGACTTCAGGGTTCATGTGGTGGAACCGGGAAAGATTCCGGGCGGAGCTGCGGGAATTTCCGATTACTCGGCATATATGAATACATCTGCCGGAGTTGATATCGGGGATTTGGACTCATATGATACAACTGGTGTATACTACGGACTCGGTGATAATGTTGATTCGGAGAATAACAGACCGCAGATAGGGTATTACACTAACCTTTATGATAAATACAGAGTCGATTTCATCGAGCCGCAGAGCAGTTATATATGGCTTACGTTCAATGAAATAGGTGAGAACGGCAGAACGGTCAAGATACTTGATACCCTTAAGGAAAAGGGAGTCAAAGCGGTATTTTTCGTCACACTATCGTATGTTAAGGACAACGAAGCACTTGTCCACAGAATGATAGATGAAGGACATGTTATAGGAAATTACACTGCAAGCGGCAAAGAGGTTGGAGATTTATCTCTAAATCAATTGACAAGTGAGCTTGATACGTTGTACAATTACGTTTACGAAACATTCGGATATGAAATGTACCTTTTCAGGCCACCATCGGGATATTTTAACGAGCAGACGCTTGCAGCGGCGCAGAAGTCAGGATACAGAACGGTATTCTGGAGTTATGCATATGCTGACTGGGACAGCCAGATGACTACCAGGCAGGCGCTTAGCAAGGCACTTGCCAGGGCGCACGGAGGTGCAATATATTCGCTTAGTGCGTCATCTTCGCTTAATCAGAAGATGTTGGCTGATTTGATAGACGGAATCAGGGACAAGGGCTTTGAGTTCGCGTTTTACCAGAAGAATTAGCAAGAATAGGAAAACAGGAGCAGAAGAATATGGAAAAGAAATTAAGAGTCGGCATACTTGGCGGAACAGGTATGGTAGGACAGAGATTTATCTCATTACTTGAGAATCATCCGTGGTTTGAGGTTGTAGCTATTGCTGCAAGCCCTCGCTCAGCAGGTAAGACCTATGCAGAGGCTGTAGGTGACAGATGGAAAATGACAACACCTATGCCGGAAGCAGTTAAGAACATGATAGTATATAATGTTCATGATATTGAAGAAGTAGCTTCTAAGGTTGACTTCGTATTCAGCGCAGTTGACATGTCTAAGGAAGAGATTAAGAAGATAGAAGAAGATTATGCCAAGACAGAGACTCCTGTTGTTTCCAACAACAGCGCTCACCGTTGGACAGAGGATGTTCCTATGGTTGTTCCTGAAATCAATCCGGAGCATTACGGACTTATCGAGTATCAGAAGAAGAGACTCGGAACCAAGAGAGGATTTATCGCAGTTAAGCCTAACTGCTCAATCCAGAGTTATACACCGGCAATCTTCGCACTTAAGGAATTTGAACCTACTCTTGTAGTAGCTACCACATACCAGGCTATTTCAGGCGCAGGTAAGACATTCAAGGACTGGCCGGAGATGGAGGGCAATGTAATCCCTTATATCGCAGGCGAGGAAGAGAAGAGCGAGCAGGAGCCTTTAAGACTTATGGGCAAGCTTGTTGACGGAAAAATCGAGAAGGCAGCACTTCCTGTTATCACAACACAGTGTCTTCGTGTGCCGGTACTTAACGGACATACAGCAGCGGTATTCGTAAACTTCAAGAATAAGCCTACCAAGGAACAGATTATAGACAGATGGAGAAACTTCAAGGGACTTCCGCAGGAACTCAAGCTTCCTAGCGCACCGGAGCATTTCATCCAGTATCTTGAAGAGGACAACAGACCTCAGGTAAGACTTGATGTTGATTACGAGAACGGTTTCGGAGTATCATTCGGACGTCTCCGTGAGGATTCGGTATTCGACTGGAAGTTCGTAGGACTTTCACATAATACCATCAGAGGTGCAGCAGGCGGAGCTGTATTAAGCGCAGAGCTTCTCGTTGCACAGAAGTACATTACAGCTAAATAATATTACCGGTAAGGTAATTTAGAGAGATAGCCATGATTTATATCGTGGCTATCTTTTTTTGTTCCATTCACCAGTGAAGAAAAATACCACCGACAACGTGGTCGATATGCACCATCCGATAGGCCATGCACTCCATATTCCGGCAGTGCCGTAATGTGCGGACAGAAGTATTGCGAGTGCAACCCTTAAGATGAGATCCGTAAAAGTAGTGATCATGAACCGGCCCATCTTACCGGCACCGCGCAGTACACCGTCAGCAACCAGTTTGATTGAGACTATCATGTAGAACGGCGAGATAATCTTCAAGAACTGCATTCCGGTTTCAATGGCCGACGTGCTGCTTTGCTCCATAAAAAGGAGAAGCAGGTAACGGCCGGCGACCCAATATAATATAATAAAAGGAATACATATGATCCATACAAGTTTTCCGCCTGCGAAGAAACCGGGGCGGATTCTTTCTTTTTTACCGGCACCGAGATTCTGTGCGGTATAGTTGGAAATGCCGTTGCCGAGCGTTGTGAGTGAAGTGATTACAAGGTTGTTGAGCTTTACGGCGGCGGAATAACCGGCCATGACGCTTGTGCCGAATCCGTTTATGACACTCTGGATTATGATGTTGCCGACGGAAATAAAGCTCTGCTGCAGGATGCTTGGAACTGCGATTGCGGCAATCCTGCCGAATATATGTATATCGAATATGCGGACACGCTCATCTTCATTGCACTTGAGACTGTGGAGGCGTTTAAGTACGATAATAATCGAAAGAATACAGCTTATGCTCTGGCATAAGAATGTAGCCCATGCCACACCGGCAATCCCCATATTGAATGCCTTGACAAAAAGAATGTCCATCGCAATGTTGCTTGTGGACGATATGGCAAGGAAAATAAAAGGTGTTCTGGAATCGCCCATGGCTGAGAAAATACCGGTTGCCACATTGTAGAAGAAAAGAAACGGCAGACCGAATATGTATATATTAAGATACAGAAGTGAATCGTCGATAACCTCCTTCGGCGTGTTTATAATTCCGAGAAGATTGCGTCCGAAAAGCAGACCGAATGCCATAAGTATCATACAGAGCACACCACTTGAAATCATTGTCGTGTACACGGTGGTTTTGACATCGTTGTACCGTCCGGCACCGAAGAAATTGGACACGATTACGGAGCAGCCGATGTTACATCCGAAGGCAAAAGCTATAAAAATCAAAGTGATTTCATATCCGTTGCCTACAGCGGCAAGAGCATTTTCACCTATGAATCTTCCGGCGACAAGGCTGTCGGCAATGTTGTATAACTGCTGGAAAATAATGCTTCCAAATAGCGGCAGACAGAATCTCCATAGTATCTGGGACGGTTTTCCTACTGTTAAATCCCTGTTCATGACCACACTTCCTTAAATAATCCAAATCTGATATTGACCAATAACATCTGCATGTATTATACTTTGCACTATAAAATATTAAAAATATATAATTAATATATCTGCTATATGAAATAAATATAAGGAGAGAAAAACATGTCAATTAACTTCGAGTATTACAAAATATTTTATTATGTAGCCAAGTACCAGAACATTTCCAAAGCCGCGAAGGCATTGCAGAACAACCAGCCCAATATAACAAGGGTAATGAAGCTTCTGGAAGGAGAACTCGGCTGCCAGCTTATGGTGCGCTCCAACAAAGGCGTTGCGCTGACGGAGGACGGAGAACGACTTTACGGATATGTGCAGCCGGCTGTGGAACAGCTGCAGACCGCCGAGGAAGAACTGACGGGCAGGGCAAAGCTCGGAGGAGGAGTTGTGACAATCGGAGCAAGCGAGACGGCGCTGCATCTTTTTCTTTTTGACGTAATACATGAGTATCACGAAAAACATCCTGATGTGCGTGTCAGGATACATAATTATTCCACACCGCAGGCGATGGCGGCTCTTAAGAATGCGCAGATTGATTTCGCCGTTGTGACAACACCTGTTAAAGCTGAGGCACCAATCAAGAGTAAAACAATATGCAATTTTAAAAGCATACTGGCAGGTGGCAGCAACTACATGGAACTCGCCTCCCAAAAGCGCAGTTTATCGGAGGTTGCGGGATGTTCATTCGTATCGTTGGAGAAGCATACATCGACATATGATCTGTACAGCAGGTATTTTACCGAACATGGTCTTGAGTTCGCACCGGACATAGAGGTAGCGACAGCGGATCTGATTCTTCCGATGCTTGAAAATAATCTCGGAATAGGTTTTGTGCCGGAACGTGTGGCAGCAGAGGCAATCAAGGCCGGACGGATATATCCGATTGAAATAGAAGAGGGCGTGCCTAAAAGGGAGATAAGCCTTATATATGATACTAAGAGAGGCCTCAGTGCCGCAGCAGGTGAGTTCAGAAAAACTCTGATGAAAAAACATATTGACATTTTATAAACTGAATAGTATTATACTAACAGACAATATTATACGACATATAATATTGCACAAAAAATAGGAGGCTTATATGATTTTTCAACTTGGTTCCACATTGCTTGATGCATGCGTGCTTGCCATTCTTGACCGTGGGGATACCTATGGTTATGTGCTCACGCAGAATGTCAAGGCGATAGTGGATATTTCAGAATCCACGCTGTACCCGGTATTGCGGCGTCTCCAGAAGGATAACTGTCTTACTACATATGACATGGCTTTTCAGGGACGTAACAGGAGGTATTACCGTATTACGGATGAAGGCCGTGAGCGGCTGAACTTTTACAAAACCGAATGGAACAATTATAAGAACAGCCTGGATGGAATCTTTTATGGAGGAAATGGTAATGAACAGATTTGAATATCTTGGTGCGCTCAATAACTGCATACAGCATGAACTCCCGGCAGATGAATACAATAACGTGATGCAGTACTATTCAGAGTATTTTGCAGATGCCGGAATAGAGAAAGAACAGGAAGTGATACAGGAACTCGGAGCTCCGTCGGAACTTGCCAGACGTATCATTGCAGAGTACCGCGGCAGACAGCCGGGCGAGGTTAAGCTTAATGCGAAGAAGAAATTTCCGGTCGGATGGATTATTTTTATAGCGGTTGCAGGTTCGCCAATCTGGCTTGCACTCCTGTGTGTTGCAATAGGTGTTGCGGCGGCGGTGTGCGCAGTGGCGATATCGGTTGTGACGGTAGCGGTTGCATTTCTTATCGGAGGTGTTGCATGTGTTCTGGGTGGAATCATTGAAGCGTTCGCCAACGGCGCCAACGGCATGCTCGCAGTCGGAATAGGCTGTCTGTGTACAGGCGCGGGGGTTTTGCTTTCAATGCTCTGTGTACTTATAATCAGCTCCATAGTAAAGGGCTGCAAATCGGCAGCCGCCAGACGCAGGAAGAAAAAATATGCCGCATTTGCGGGAACTGAGAATTAGGAGGACGGACATATGAAGAAATTTTATGCAATAGCGGGAATCATAGCCGGAGTTCTTATTATTCTCGGCGGAGTGTTTACGGGCGTGGGCATTGCGGCCGGCGCGGATAAGAGTTTTGATATTTTTGACAATGTAGGAATCAATATCGGACTGCCGGAAGCGAAGAACATGGAGTATACGAAGTTAAAGGATTTTAATTCAATAGATGTGAGTGCCAATCTCGCCGGAATAGAAATCGTTAAATCGGATAAAAAAGAATATGCGGTTGAATACAAGCTCTATTCGGAAAATCCGGTATGCGAAGTGAATAACGGAAAACTTGTAATAAAAGAAAATAAAAGTAATAACGGTTTTAACTTTGTATTTCCTAAGTTTAATAAATATTCGGATTCATATATCAGAATATATGTGCCGGAAGGCAGACTTGATTCTGTAAAGCTGGACACAGATATGGGAAGCGTCAGGGTAAACGGTATAGAAAGCCGGTATTTTGATACGGACTGTGACATGGGTGAGGTCGTGTACGAGGATGTCAAAGCTGAAGATATGAATATAAATGCGGATATGGGACGGGTTGTCTTTTATGGAAGTATTACGGGGCGGATTAGTGCCGAACTCGACATGGGCAGCGCCGAACTGAAAGGATATCTCGACTGTGATATGGATATGGATTGCAGCATGGGAAGTGTCGATATCACGACGTATTACAGCAAAGACTCATACGAGTACGATATTGATACCGACATGGGAAACAGCAGTTTCGACGGAAACGGCGGAATGCAGTCCGATACCGTGCATAAGGTAAAAATCGACTGCGACATGGGCAGTGTTTCAATGAAATTTGAAGAACCGTAATTGTATTTTTTAAGGTGCAGATATGCTTTACGATATTTTCTGCACCTTTTTTAGTGCTTCAAATTGATAATTTTTTAACAATTACAATATTTAGTAGTATTTTACTATTGATATTACTATATCTTGATGTTATACTTAGCACGCAACAGGGAAATAATATTAACAACAGGAGGATATCTAATAATGCCTGAAAGAAAAGAATGGGAAGGATTTAAAGGAAAAATCTGGAAGGATGAAATCAATACCCGCGATTTTATCCAGGAAAACTACACACCGTATGACGGTGATGAAACATTTCTTGTAGGACCTACAGATGCAACGGACAAGCTCTGGGGAAAGCTTCAGGAGCTTCAGAAGGCTGAGCGTGCCAAGGGCGGTGTCCTTGACATGGATACGGATATAGTATCATCTCTTACATCTCACGGACCTGGATATATCTGCGATGAATATAAAAATCTTGAGAAGGTTGTAGGCCTTCAGACAGATAAGCCGCTTAAGAGAGCATTTATGCCTTACGGCGGTATCAAGATGGCTGAGGAATCATGCGAAATGTATGGATACACTCCGTCACCGGAACTTGACAAAGTATTTAACGTATATCATAAAACACATAATCAGGCAGTATTCGATGCATATACTCCTGAGATGCGTAAAGCACGTAAGAACAAGATTATGACAGGTCTTCCTGATACATACGGAAGAGGAAGAATCGTAGGCGATTACAGAAGAGTCGCTCTTTACGGTGTTGATTATCTCATTGAGCAGAAACAGAAAGACCTTGCTGAGTGCGGTAACGGAACAATGACAGAGAAAGTTATCCGTCTCCGTGAGGAAATTGCAGAGCAGATCAAGGCTCTTAAGGGAATGAAAGAGATGGCTCAGATCTACGGATGTGATATTTCCGCTCCGGCTTCCAATGCAAAAGAAGCTGTTCAGTGGCTTTATTTCGGATATCTTGCAGCTATCAAGACACAGAACGGTGCAGCAATGAGCGTCGGCCGTGTATCTACATTCCTTGATATTTATATTAAGAGGGATATGGATGCCGGTATTCTTACAGAGGATGAAGCACAGGAACTTATCGACCATCTTACGATGAAGTGCAGAATGGTTAAATTCGCAAGAATCAAGTCGTATAATGAGCTTTTCTCAGGAGACCCGGTATGGGCAACACTTGAGGTCGGCGGACTCGGACAGGACGGACGTTCAATGGTTACGAAGACTGATTACAGATTTCTTCATACACTTGAGAACATGGGACCTTCACCTGAGCCGAACCTTACGGTTCTTTACTCAAAGAGACTTCCTGATAACTTCAGAAAATATGCAGCATACATCTCTATCACAACAAGCTCGATCCAGTATGAGAATGATGATGTAATGAGACCTGTATGGGGCGATGATTATTCTATCTGCTGCTGTGTATCCGCTACACAGACAGGTAAGGAAATGCAGTTCTTCGGCGCAAGAGCCAACCTCGCTAAGTGTCTTAACTATGCGATCAACGGCGGCGTTGACATGAAGTCAGGCGATCAGGTAGGACCTGCATATCAGCCGATTACTTCCGAATACCTTGATTATGATGAAGTAATGGCCAAATACGACAAGATGATGGACTGGCTTGCAGGCTTGTATGTAAATACACTCAACCTTATCCATTATATGCATGATAAATATTACTATGAAGCAGCCGAGATGGCACTTATCGATACCAATGTAAGACGTACATTTGCGACAGGTATCGCTGGTTTTTCACATGTAGTTGACTCACTCAGTGCTATCAAATATGCTAAAGTTAAAACAGTCCGCAATGAGAACGGTCTCGTTGTAGACTACCAGGTAGAGGGAGAATTCCCTAAATACGGCAATGATGACGAGAGAGCTGATGAGATTGCTGTATGGCTTCTTAAAACATTCATGGGCAAGCTTGAGAAATTCGAGACATACCGTGATTCAGAGCCTACAACATCAATCCTTACAATTACATCCAACGTAGTATACGGTAAGGCTACAGGTGCTCTTCCTGACGGACGTAAAGCAGGCGAACCGTTCTCACCGGGAGCTAACCCAAGCTACGGTGCAGAGCAGAACGGACTTCTTGCTTCTCTTAACTCAGTTGCCAAACTTCCGTATGAATATGCGCTTGACGGTATTTCCAATACACAGACTATTCATCCGGATGCACTCGGACATGATAACGGCGAAAGAGTTGACAACCTTGTCCGCGTAATGGACGGATATTTTGAACAGGGTGCACATCACCTCAATGTCAATGTATTCGGCACCGAGAAACTTATTGATGCCATGGAGCATCCTGAGAAAGAGGAATATGCTAACTTCACAATCCGTGTATCCGGATATGCGGTTAAGTTCATTGACCTCACAAGAGAGCAGCAGCTTGATGTTATTGCAAGAACATGCCACGGAACACTCTAAGATTTAATCTTAATGAAAGGGCGGGCTTATGCACCGCCCTTTTTGCATAGAAAGAGGTAAGATTTATGACAGGTTATGTACATTCAATAGAAACATTCGGTTCGGTGGACGGGCCGGGAATAAGATTTGTGATTTTTCTGACAGGATGTAATATGAGATGCCAATTCTGCCATAATCCAGACACATGGGAGTCCGGCAGAGGAACCGAATATACGGCCGATGAATTGCTAAAAAAAGCACTTCGGTACAAAACTTACTGGGGTGATGCCGGCGGGATTACCGTCAGCGGCGGAGAACCGCTTTTGCAGATAGATTTTCTCACGGAATTGTTTAGAAAAGCGAAGGAAATGGGCATAAACACCTGTCTTGATACAGCAGGGCAGCCATTCACGAGGGAAAATCCTTTTTTTGACAAATTTGTTGAACTCATGAAGTACACCGACCTTGTCATGCTTGATATCAAGAATATCGATGATGAGAAGCACAAAGCTCTGACAGGACATACCAATGCCAATATACTTGACTGTGCAAGGTATTTAAGCGATACCGGCAAGGATATGTGGATAAGACATGTTCTGGTAAGTGGAGGCGTGGGTGCAAGCGATGATGACGGACTTCTTAAGAGACTTGCCGATTTTATCGGGTCACTTCACACGGTACGCCGGGTAGAAGTCCTTCCGTATCATGTATTCGGCGTACACAAGTGGGAAATCATGGGTATACCGTATCCGCTTGAAGGTGTTGAACCACCGACACAGGAACGGATTGCTAATGCCAATGAGATATTAAATACCCAAAAATACAAATAGTAATTTTAAAGCATTGCAATTTGCAATGCTTTATTTTAAAATATATTATTTTGCATTGGTAACAAAATTACGAATCGCATCAAAACTCTGCTGGCTTAATACATGCTCAATCTTACATGCATCATCGGACGCCGTTGCCTTATCAACTCCGAGGCTTACAAGCCATTTGGAGAAAAATTCATGACGCTCTAAAGTGCTTTCGGCTATTTTCTTACCGCTCTCTGTCAGATAGATATATCCGGCATCGGTCACGGTTATGTATTCTTTCTCTTTGAGATTCTTCATCGCAATGCTGATACTGGGCTTCTTAAAACCGAGCTCGTTCGCAATATCCACTGAACGTACTACGGGAAGCTTCGAACTCAGCATAAGGATAGCTTCGAGATAATTTTCAGTTGATTCATTAAGTACCATAATAGATAACCTTTCTCTTATTTTATACCGGTATTCCTCATATGTAGTCCGGCTTTCAATTAACATGCTCATTATATCATAATCGGTATATTTTTTCAAACGCCTTATTGAGAAAAAAATTTAAAAAAATGAAAAAAGTTATTGACAACTAATACGGGTTAGAATATACTAACCAACGTGGAAATACAATTTTAAACACATAAGGAGGATAAGATGATGCCTTTAACGATGGCTGGCGAAGGTGAAGTCAATACGATAATCAAGGTCGGCGGTAAAGAAGATACAAGAAGATTCTTGGAAAATCTCGGATTTGTTCCGGGGGCTGCAGTGACAGTTGTCTCTTCAATCGGAGGCAATCTTATTGTCAATGTTAAAGAGTCCCGTGTTGCGATAGGACGCGATATGGCGAACAGGATTATGATCTAAAGTGATGTCATTATTTATCAGATATCAGAAAGGAGCAGGAAATGAAGACATTAAGAGAGACAGCCTGTGGCGAGACCGTTAAGGTTGTTAAACTTACAGGTGAAGGTCCGGTAAAGAGACGTATCATGGATATGGGTATAACCAAAGGCGTCGAAATCTATGTGAGAAAAGTGGCCCCTCTTGGAGATCCGGTAGAGGTAACGGTAAGAGGATATGAGCTTTCACTCAGAAAAGCTGATGCTGAAATGATTAGTGTGGAATAATTTTTTTTACACTAGGGTTAGCATGTACTAACTTAAAATAGTGATAACAAATAAGAGATAGTTATATATAACAAGGAAAGGAATAAGAAAAATGGCTATTAAAATTGCATTAGCAGGTAACCCTAACTGTGGTAAAACAACGCTTTTTAATGCATTGACAGGCTCAAACCAGTTCGTAGGTAACTGGCCGGGCGTTACGGTAGAGAAAAAAGAAGGTAAGCTCAAGGGTAACAAGAGCGTAACAATCATGGACCTTCCGGGTATTTACTCACTTTCACCGTATACTCTTGAAGAAGTTGTAGCAAGAACATATCTTATAACAGAAAGACCGGATGCAATCCTTAATATCGTAGACGGAACCAACCTTGAGAGAAACCTTTATCTTACAACACAGATTCTTGAACTTGGAATCCCGGTTGTTGTTGCGGTAAACATGGCGGATCTTCTTGAGAAGACAGGAGAGAAAGTTAATCTTGACAAACTCAGTGAGAAGCTCGGATGCCCTGTGGTATCGATTTCCGCTCTTAAAGGAACAGGAATTAAGAAAGCAGCTGAGAAGGCAGTGGAACTTGCAGAAGCTAAGCAGTCTGTAAGTGTTGTACATGAGTTTGCAGCAAGCGTTGAATCAGCTATAAGCTCTGTAGAGGATAAGCTTGGTTCCGGCGTGAGCGAAGAACAGAAGAGATTTTTCGCAATCAAGGTTCTTGAGAAAGATGACAAGATTAAAGAACAGTTAAGCAGTGTGCCGGATGTTACGGCAGAAATTAAGGCACTTGAAGACGAGTTCGATGATGATACCGAAAGTATTATCACCAATGAAAGATATACATACATCTCATCAATTATTGATGAATGCTGTACAAGAAAGAAAGGAGCCAAGAAGCTTTCGGTCTCAGATAAGATTGATAAGGTTGTTACAAACCGTTTCGCGGCTCTTCCGATTTTCATTGCTATAATGTTCTTGGTATATTATATATCAATGGTAACCGTTGGTTCGGCAGCAACCGATTGGGCTAACGATGGACTTTTCGGCGACGGATGGCATTTATTCGGAATCGGAAGCAAGAGTTATGAAGAAGCAGCAGAAGCATACGGTGATTCAGATTTGATTATCGATGCGTTCACATCGGAATACGGTAATGACGACATAGCGGCAGCACTTGATGCTGAGTCCGATGATTACACAGAGGAAGGCGCCAAGGCAGCACTTGAACAGCTCGTTGCGGCTACTCCTGATGACGCAGAAGTAACATACGAAGTTCAGGATGAAGAGACACTTGAGATTACGGATACTCCAAAGGTTGGCAAAAGCGATCTTGAAACAGCAGTTGCAGCTTACTTAAGCACAGATCCGGATTCGGATTACGCCAAGGAAAATTATGGTGCTCCTGATACCGCTGAATACGGTGTATGGGTTCCCGGTATTCCGGTACTTGTTGAGAAGCTTCTTGATGCGGCTAACTGCGTTGAATGGCTCCGTGGACTTATTCTTGATGGTATTGTAGCCGGTGTCGGTGCGGTACTCGGTTTCGTACCTCAGATGCTCGTACTCTTCTTATTACTTGCATTCCTTGAGGCATGCGGATATATGGCACGTATCGCATTCGTACTTGACCGTATCTTCAGAAGATTCGGACTTTCAGGTAAATCATTCATTCCGATCCTTATCGGTACAGGTTGTGGTATCCCTGGTATTATGGCTTCCAGAACAATCGAGAATGAGCGTGACCGTCGTATGACAATCATGACAACAACATTTATTCCATGTGGTGCCAAGCAGCCGTTTATCGCCATGATCGCAGGTGCAATCTTCGGCGGTTCACCGCTTATAGCAACAGGTGCTTACTTCATGGGTATGGCAGCAATTATTATTTCAGGTATTATGCTCAAGAAGACAAAGATGTTCTCGGGCGAGCCGGCTCCTTTCGTAATGGAGCTTCCGGCTTACCACTGGCCGACAATCGGTAACCTTCTCCGTTCAATGTGGGAGCGTGGATGGTCATTCATCAAGAAGGCAGGAACAATCATTCTTCTTTCAACAATCCTCGTATGGTTTACATCATACTTCGGATGGGTTGACGGTTCATTCGGAATGCTTGCCGAGGAACAGATGGAATACAGTATCCTTGCACATATCGGCAAAGGAATCTGCTGGATATTTAAACCTCTCGGATGGGGTAACTGGCAGGCAACAGTTGCATCCGTTACAGGACTTGTAGCCAAGGAAAACATTGTCGCAACAATGGGTATTCTCTACGGAACAGGAGATGTTTCGGTATATGCTTCACTTGCAAGTGCATTTTCGACAGTTGCCGGAATGTCATTCCTCGTATTCAATCTTCTCTGTGCTCCTTGCTTCGCAGCAATCGGTGCTATTAAGAGAGAGATGAACAGCCCTAAGTGGACATGGTTCGCAATCGGTTATCAGTGTGGATTTGCTTATGTAATTGCACTTATGATCAACCAGTTCGGCAGCCTCTTTAAGGGTAACGGAAATGTATTCGGAGTGATAGTTGCGGTTCTTATACTTGCATACATTATCTACATGCTTTTCAGACCATATAAGGAAAGCGATAAGTTAAACATTAAAGTAAAGACATCAAAGAAAGCCGAGGCTTAATTGATAGATAAAGGGAACCGGTTTGCACGGTTCCCTTTTTAAATATAACATCGGAAAGGAGATATGCAATATGCAACAGTTGGAAAAAGACTTAATCGTCAGGAAATTAAAAGAACACGGATGCAGGATTACCAGGCAGAGAATGTTGATTCTTGACATAATTCTCGAAGGTGATTTTTCCTGCTGCAAGGAAATTTATTACAGGGCTATGGAACAGGACAGCAAAATAGGCACGGCCACGGTGTACCGCATGATTAACACGCTTGAAGAAATCGGTGTGATCAGCAGGAAAAATATGTATAAGGTTGCGGTTTCTTAACGGATTACAGAGAGGAATAGGAAAATGTTTTTGGAGATAAGAGATTTGAAAAAGAGCTATGGTGAGGGCGATAACAGAGTTGATGTCCTGAAGGGAATTAATTTTGAAGTAGGAAAAGGAGAGATATGCGTACTTTTAGGACCTTCAGGTTCAGGTAAATCAACTTTGCTTAATATAATCGGCGGCATTGACAATGCCGACGGCGGATATGTGGCAATTGATGGAGAGAAAACGGCAAATATGAATGAGAAGGTGCTCACGGCATACAGAAGGAAGCACCTCGGATATGTTTTTCAGATGTACAATCTGATACCAAATCTTAATGTGAAAGAAAATATTGAGGTCGGCGCTTATCTTAGCGACAGACCGCTTGATATAGATGATTTATTACATACTCTCGGATTATATGAGCACAGGCATAAACTTCCGGGACAGCTTTCCGGCGGACAGCAGCAGAGAACATCAATCGGACGTGCGATTGTCAAGAATCCGGATATACTTCTCTGCGACGAACCTACCGGAGCACTTGATTACAGTACTTCTAAAGAAATACTTAAACTTATCGAGGATGTCAATCATAAATATGGCAACACCGTCATAATGGTAACACACAATGACGCCATCAAAAATATGGCGGACCGTGTAATTAAGCTCCGTGACGGCGCTATCCGTAAAGATTACCGCAACGAGACCAAAATTCCGGCACAGGATCTTGACTGGTAAAGGCGGTGTGATATGAAGAATCCTTTAAGAAAAAGAATTAAGAGAGAAATCTTCGGAGAAATTGGCAAATATATTGCAATATTTCTTTTCATGTTTTTGTCAATAGGATTTATATCGGGATTTCTGGTTGCGGCATCAAGCATGAAAACAGCCTACGATAACAGTTTTGAGAAGTATAATATAGAAAATGGTAATTTTACACTTGCAATGAAAGCGGATGATGCGCTCATATCCGACATAGAAAAGGAAGATGTGAAATTATATGAACTTTTCTATAAAGAAGAGAATGCAATCGTAGGCAAAGACGATAATGAAGCAACCATCAGAATATATAAGGACAGAAAAGATATCGACCTCATCTGTGTCATGGATGGTGAGATGCCGCAGAATGATGATGAGATAGCGCTGGACAGAATGTTTGCCGATAATAACGGAATAAGTACCGGAGATGAGATTACGGTCGGTGATATTAAACTGAAAGTCAGCGGACTCGTGGCATTTTCTGATTACAGTGCGCTTTTTTCAAACAATAATGATATTATGTTTGATGCGGTCAAGTTTTCTGTGGCAATAGTAACAGATTCACGATTCGATAAATTAAGCGATGACCATGAGACATTCTGTTACGGATGGAAATATAATAACGAGCCGTCGGATGATAAAGAAGAGAAAAATATGTCCGATGATTTTATGAAGGCACTTGCATCAAAGGCTTTGCTTACAAATTATATTCCAAGATATCAGAATCAGGCAATTAACTTTACCGGAGATGATATAGGCAGTGACAGTTCACTTATGATTGCTTTGTTATATATTATAATTGCGATTATGGCATTTGTATTTGCTGTCACGATAAATCACACGATAGACAGAGAGGCATCGGTCATCGGAACATTGAGGGCTTCCGGGTATACCAAGGGTGAACTTGTAAGACATTATCTGGCGCCTCCGATGATCGTGTCGTTGGTGGCAGCGGTTGCCGGTAATATAATCGGTTATACAATATTCAAGAATGTTGCGGCAGATATGTATTACGGAAGTTACAGTCTTCCTACATATGTGACCATATGGAATGCAAAGGCTTTTATACTGACAACTGTTGTTCCGCTTATTATCATGCTTATGATTAATGTTGTATCCCTTAACAGCAAATTTAAGATATCACCGCTTAAGTTTATCAGGCATGATATCAGCAGGCATAGGAGAAAGAAAGCTGTAAAACTTCCGCATTTCAAATTTTTTACGCGATTCAGGATCAGGGTGATATTTCAGAATATACCGAATTTTATTGTCCTGTTTGTCGGAATGTTGTTTACATGTGTATTGCTTCTGTTCGGTATGATGATGCTTCCGCTTCTTGAACACCAGAAAAAAGAAACATTGTCAAATATGATATCGAATTATCAGTATATACTTAAGGCTCCGGCTGATACTGATACGGCAGATGCCGAGAAATACAGTGCCGGCTCATATAAGTACGATGGCGACGAACTTACGGTGTACGGTATAGCTGAGAACAGCATTTATTTTAAAGAAGGTGCGGTCAAAGACGGAGTCGCAATCTCCGACTGCATGGCGGACAAATACCGGCTTGAGGTGGGTGACAAGATTAAGCTGTGCGAAGAATACGCGGATGGAGAATATGAATTTACCGTGGATAAAATAGTCAAATATCCTTCATCAATCGCTGTATTTATGGAACAGAATAAGTTTAATGATACATTCGGTAAGGATGCAGATTATTACATCGGCTATTTCAGCAATACCGGTATAAAAGACATAGACGACAAATACATCGCTTCATGCATTACGGAGGAAGATCTGACCAAGGTTACCAGACAGCTTGAGGTATCGATGGGCAACATGTTCTATCTTTTCTATATGTTTGCCGTAATAATGGCGGCACTTCTCATATATCTTCTTACGAAGCTTGTACTTGAGAAAAATGCCAACTCGATATCAATGGTTAAAATTCTGGGGTATGAAAACAGTGAAATTGCAAGACTTTATCTGTTCGCAACGTCATGGGTCGTAGCCATATCTACTGTCATAAGCATTGCGGCATCGACTTTCATCATAAAGGTTATCTACAGACCGATGATGTCATCGATGAGTGGATGGCTCATATTATGGTATGATAAGAACATATACTGGAAAATGTTTCTGATCATTATGGCAACATATGTTGTCGTGGCGCTTCTCCAGTTCAGAAAGATTAAGAAGATTCCTATGGATCAGGCACTTAAAAATGTAGAATAAAATACGGAAAAAACGTTATTGATAATATTTTTCAGTAACGTTTTTTCTTCTTCACACATATGAATATTAATATTATAATAGCAGTTAAACCAAACAAGGAGGAATTTGATTATGGCTAAAATCAACATGAAAAAAATAGGACTTTTTGCGGGAGGAGTGCTTTTCGGAACTGCGGGAATCAAGCTTTTATCAAGCAGAACAGCTAAGAAAGCATACACACATTGCACAGCGGCTTTTCTCCGCGCCAGAAAGTCGGTTATGAAGACTGCTTCCACCGTTAAGGAGAATGCTGAGGATATATATGCTGAGGCTAAGCAGATCAACGAGAAGTATGACGAGTGTGATGCGGTTATCGATGATGATGTAAAGGAAAATGCAGAAGAAACAGAGGCGTAATACCTTATGAAATTTATTATCAGACATGATATAAAGGGAAGGCTGAGAGTGCACCTGATGCAGGAGAGCATGACATATCGTCAGGCAGATACGCTTGCATATTATCTTGAAAATGTTGCAGGTGTGACAAGTGCCAAGGTGTATGACCGCACCGCTGATGCTGTTATATGTTACACTTCCTCAAAGAACGATATCATCAAAGCGATAAAGGCTTTTCAATATGCTTCGGTTGAAGTGCCGGCGAATTACCTTGAAAATTCGGGCCGCGCACTGAATGCCATGTATCAGGAGAAACTGGCTGACAGAATTTTGTGGAGAATTTTTTCCAGGTGCCTGATTCCGGTTCCGGTAAGGAATGTTATCACAGCGGTCAAGTCGGTTAGATATATATGGAACGGCATTAAGACATTGTGCAAGGGCAGAATAGAAGTTCCGGTTCTTGACGGAACTGCAATAGGCGTATCGGTATTCCGGGGAGATTTTGCTACGGCAGGTTCCGTTATGTTCCTGCTTGGAATCGGCGAACTGCTTGAGGAATGGACGCATAAGAAGTCGGTTGACGACCTTGCCAGAAGCATGTCGCTCAATATTGATAAGGTTTGGCTTCTTAAGGATGGAACCGAGGTGCTTATCCCTGCATCCAAAGTTGAACAGAATGATCTCATAGTGGTCCATATGGGTAATGTCATACCATTTGACGGAGATGTTGTAAGTGGTGAAGGCATGGTTAACCAGGCCACGCTTACCGGCGAATCCAATCCTGTCAGAAAGGCGGAGGGCGGATATGTATATGCCGGAACTGTTCTTGAGGAAGGTGAGATAACACTCAGGACCAAATCGGTCAACGGAAATAACAAGTACCAGCAGATAGTGGCCATGATTGAGAAATCAGAGAAACTTAAGTCCGGTCTTGAGAGTAAAGCCGAACATCTGGCAGATAAATTAGTTCCGTACACACTTGCCGGAACGGCGTTGGTATACCTGTTTACAAGGAATGTTACCAAAGCGCTTTCTGTGCTTATGGTTGATTTCTCGTGTGCATTGAAACTTTCGATGCCCGTATCGGTACTGTCAGCTATAAGAGAGGCCAATGAATACAATGTAACAGTCAAGGGTGGAAAGTTCATGGAAGCCATGGCGGAAGCAGATACTATCGTATTTGATAAGACCGGAACACTTACCAAGGCAACACCTACTGTTGTGGATGTTGTATCATTTGACGGACGCAGCTCGGATGAATTGTTGAGAATTGCGGCATGCATGGAAGAACATTTCCCGCACTCCATGGCCAAGGCGGTCGTGGATGCTGCCAAAGAGCGCAGGCTTGAGCATGAAGAGATGCATTCCAAAGTAGAATATATCGTTGCGCATGGTATTTCCACTACGATTGAAGGCCGCAAGGCGATAATCGGAAGTTATCATTTTGTATTCGAGGATGAAAAGTGTGTTATCCCTGACGGCATGGAAGAAAGATTTGCGTCACTTCCGGAAGAATGTTCACAGCTTTATCTTGCAATAGAGAACAAGCTCTCAGCGGTTATCTGCATAGAGGATCCGGTGAGGGATGAAGCCGCTGATGTTATAAGGCAGCTTAAAGAGGCGGGCATCCGTAAAGTTGTTATGATGACCGGAGACAGTGAGCGGACAGCGAGAGCGATAGCGGAACGAGTGGGTGTTGATGAATATTATTCGGAAGTTCTTCCTGAGGATAAGGCAGGTTTTGTTGAACGCGAGAAAGCACTCGGACATAAGGTTGTTATGGTTGGAGACGGAATTAATGATACACCGGCTCTTTCGGCAGCGGATATAGGTGTTGCCATTAACGACGGTGCACAGATTGCAAGGGAAATTGCCGATGTCACTATAGGTGCGGATAATCTTATGGGTATGGTTACCTTTAAGAAATTGAGCAACGGTCTTATGAAGAGAATACATCACAATTACAGAACTATAGTGGGATTTAATTCAGGTCTTATAGTTCTTGGAGTGTTCGGCGTAATAGCCCCTACAACATCAGCTTTGCTGCATAATACATCAACATTGCTGATTGGTTTGCAGAGTATGAAGGACATAATTTAACAGGATTTTGTATACGGTCGTCGTGCATTTTGCACGGCGGCTTTTTTTTGCATATTTTATTGAGAATTGTTTATCATAAAAATGTATTGACACAGTGGAGTAAATTAGTTATACTTAACCCAAGTTAGAGATAACTAACTCAACCGGGAGGCATTATGACACAAGAAGTTTTAAAGACGGTTTGCGGTATGGATCTGAATAATGTAAATACCCAGATGGCACTTCAATGTGCACCTCTGATTGCAGGGATTAAGATATCCAATCTTTTCATAATTGATAACAGTTCTATTCAGGATGCATTGTATGCATTCAAGAAGTATAAGCTGTCATATTATTTCCTGTTGCGGACAGCCAAGAAGACGACGTTTTTACTTTATGACAGAGATGGATTGGAAAATTACCTGAGAGATGAGAGTGTGTCGGAACTTCTAAGGCAAATGGGTTATGGCAGCAATGGCCTGATGGACTCTCTCCGTCTGTTCAGGACCAGATACAGACAATACGCTTCAGAGAACAAAGGTTTTCCTCACGAACTTGGATTGTTCCTCGGCTATCCGCCGGAAGATGTTGCCGGATTCATAGAGAATGCCGGCAAGAATGCAATCTATACCGGATATTGGAAGGTATATGCCAACCTTCCTGCCAAGCTGAAGCTGTTCGGTCTGTACGAGCGCGCCAGAGAAACCATGATAATGTTGGTTGCAAAAGGATTGGAGGATTTTCATGAGTAATATTCAGGTAGTATTCTGGTCACAATCCGGAAACACCGAAGCGATGGCTAATGCAGTCGCTGACGGAATAAGAAAAGCAGGCAAAGAGGCCGACGTTGTATTTGTGAGCGACGCATCAATCGACGAGCTTAAGAGTGCCAAAGTATTTGCGCTCGGATGCCCGGCTATGGGTGCCGAAGTTCTCGAAGAAGGCGAGATGGAGCCGTTTGTCAGCGACCTTGAGATGTCTGTTTCAGGCAAGACTATCGGACTTTTCGGCTCATACGGCTGGGGAGACGGACAGTGGATGCGTGACTGGGTAGACAGAATGACATCTGCCGGAGCCACAGTAGTTGATGGCGAAGGAGTAATATGTATGGGTGCACCTGATGCTGATGCCACAGCACAGTGCGAAGCACTCGGAGCCAGACTTGCATCATTAGCATAGTTTGGAAAATTCATTTTAATTGCCAAATATAAAATCACTTACATTAATAAACCTTCCTGTTATGCCGATATACTAATTAGTATATTCTGCCAAACTTTCCGGAACGGATTCCGGATTGCGGTGTAACAAGGAGGTTTATTATGTTACTCATAACAGGAACCATAGGCAATGCCATGAGACTTAAGAAGATGGACTTGGAGTGGCAGCAGAAAAAACAGACCGGCAAAATATTCATGAAGGAAATGACACCTGAGGAGAGGATCCTTAACCGGTATAAAGAGGATGCTGCCAAGATGCGCGAGAATCAGAAGCTCAATGAAATTACATCCAAAATGAAGGCCGGAGAGGCGCTGACCCCGGAGGAGGAGCAGTATATCGCCCGGAAGAATCCGGACCTTTACAGAAGTTATAAGGAGATGCTTCAGGAGAAGGATTCATATAAGGAAGAGCTTAAGCATTGCAAGACCAAGGAACAGGCCGACCGTGCGAGACTCAATAAGATGTCTTCTTACCTGTGCGAGCTTAAGCGTGTCGTCAACAATCCGGCGATTCCGGACGGTAAGAAATATGAGATAGCTGAGAAGCTTCTTGCCAAGACATCATACATAAATAAAGCACATAATGAATTTGTTCAGTCAGGTGCATATGCAAAGCTTCCTACGGAAGAGGAATATAAGGAAGAAAAGAAAGCGGACAGCCCGGATACGGAAGTTAAAGACGGTGAAGATGTAGAACAGGATGAGGATACATCCAAAGACACTGACGGGATAACGAAAGATACGGACAGTTCCGATATCACGGAGACAGTTACGGAGGACAAGACAGATACGGGTGCTTCTTATGATACTATAGAAGTGGAGAATCTTGCAGACACCATACAAAATTATATGGCACATATAAGGCGGAACACACACAGATAAAGCGGCGGATGCCGCTTTTTCTTTACTATTTTTGAATGGTATTGTATAATTATTTCAAAAAAAGGAAGTAATTTTTTATATGAATATATCAGAATTTATTGAGCAGGGAAGAGCGGTTCTCGGAATGGAATTCGGCTCCACAAGAATTAAGGCCGTGCTTACGGATGATAACGGAAAAGTCCTCGCAACGGGACATCATGATTGGGAGAACAGGCTGCAGGATGGGATATGGACTTACAGTGAAGAAGACATTACAGGCGGATTAAGAGCATGCTATGCTTCCTTGGCGGCTGATGTATATGATAAGTATGATGTTTACATAACTTCACTGGCGGCACTTGGATTCAGTGGAATGATGCACGGATATATAGCACTTGATGAGAATGATAATTTACTTGTTCCGTTCAGGACATGGCGCAATACCATAACGGGCGAGGCATCCATGAAGCTTACATCGCTTTTTGGCTTCCATATTCCGCAGAGATGGAGTATTGCACATCTGTATCAGGCCATCCTTAACGGTGAGAAACATGTATCCGGCATAAAATACCTTACAACGCTTGCGGGCTATATACATTACAGGCTTACCGGCAATAAAGTCATGGGTGTCGGCGAGGCGTCGGGAATGTTTCCGATTGATTCATCAGCTTGTGATTATGATAGGAAATATATGGAACAGTTTGATGAGCTTATTACAGACAGACATTATGACTGGAAACTACACGATATCCTGCCGCGCGTTCTTACCGCTGGAGAAGATGCGGGATGCCTGACGGATGAGGGTGCGGCACTTCTGGACGCATCCGGAAAGCTTAAGGCGGGGGCACATTTATGCCCACCGGAGGGGGATGCCGGAACGGGAATGACAGCCACGGATGCAGTCGGTGTAAGAACCGGAAACGTGTCGGCCGGAACATCCGTATTTGCAATGGTTGTACTCGATAAACAGCTTGAGAAGCTTCACGAAGAGCTTGATATGGTTACGACGCCTGATGGAAGTCCCGTTGCCATGGTGCATTGCAATAACTGCACATCCGATATTAACGCGTGGGCCGGACTTTTCATGGATTTTGCAAAATGTATGGGATTTAAGGTGGATACCGGCAAAGTGTATGAAACACTTTTTACCAAGGCTCTTGAAGGCAGTGCTGATTGCGGCGGAATAGTTACATGCAATTATTTTTCCGGCGAGCATATTACGGGCTTTGACGAGGGCAGGCCTCTTGTAGTAAGACAGCCGGATTCAACACTTAACATTGCCAATTTTATGAAGTCCAATATATACAGTTCGATTGCATCCCTGAAAATAGGCCTTGATATTCTCTTTAAGGATGAGAAAGTGGGACTTGACAGAATTACCGGTCATGGAGGCTTTTTCAAGACACCGGTTGCCGGACAGAGAATTATGGCCGCAGCCATGAACACACCTGTTACCGTTATGGAGAATGCAGGTGAGGGCGGAGCATGGGGAATGGCATTGCTTGGATTATATATGATATATAATAAAGAATACAATTCTCTCGGTGATTTTCTGCACAACAGAATATTTGCTGATGTCGGATCCACAGTTATAAGTCCGGTGGCAGAGGATGTGAGGGATTTTGACGATTATATGGACCGCTACAAGACAACTTTGAAAGTTGAGAAGGCGGCAACGGAAGGTTGTTAAGATATGAAGAAAATTGTTATGGGCATTCTTGCGCATGTTGATGCAGGCAAGACCACGCTTACCGAAGCACTGCTTTATAAGAGCGGTGCGATAGACAGACCGGGGCGTGTGGATAACAAGGATGCTTTTCTGGACAATTATGATATTGAAAGAGCTAGGGGGATTACTGTTTTTTCCAAGCAGGCAGTCATACATTACGGTGATGTGGAATATACACTGATTGATACGCCGGGCCATGTGGATTTCGGAGCCGAGATGGAGAGAAGCCTTATGATTCTTGACTATGCGGTGTTAGTAATCGATGGTTCGCGAGGAGTGCAGAGCCATACCGCGACATTATGGCGCCTCCTTGAGAATTACAGGATACCGACATTTGTTTTTGTCAATAAAATGGACAGGGACGATACCGACCGCAAAGCAGTGCTTGACGGAATGACGGCGGAACTTTCGGACCGGATAATTGATTTCACGGATGGCATACCTTATGAGGATGTGTCATTATGCGATGACAGTCTTTTTGATGAATTTATGACTCATGAAACTATTGTATCTGAGAATATTGCGAAAGCAGTAAGCAGACGGCTGATTTTTCCGTGTTTTATGGGCTCGGCGCTGAAACTTGACGGTATTGATAATCTTATGCAGTGTATGTCAAAACTGGTAATCCGCCCGGAATATCCGGACGAATTTTCCGGACTGGTATATAAGATAGCATACGGACAGCGCGGTGAGAGACTGACTTACATCAAGATAACCGGAGGACGGTTAAGAGTCAGGGATGTGATACGCGGAAAACATACGGACGGCACAAGCTGGGAAGCCAAGGTGAATGAAATACGTGTCTATAATGGTGGACGGTACAATAGCATTTCAGAAGCAGAACCGGGAATGGTATGTGCGGTTGGCGGATTGACTGAGTCTGACACAGGAGATGTGTTCGGTCAGGAACAGGCAGTTTTTGAGGCAAATCTTGTGCCGGTAATAACATATAAGATGATTCTGCCCGAGGGGGCGGATGCGAGGGAGGTTTATCCTGAAATTGCAAGAATAGGGCAGGCTAATCCTGAACTCGAAGTCAGATTCAATAACGACAGCAGGGAAATCAATGTAAAAGTAATGGGACCTGTGCAGGCGGAAATCCTGATTAATCTGGTTAAAGAGCGTACCGGACTCGAGGTGTCGCTTGGCAGGGGACACATAGTATATAAAGAAACCATTGATGACACGGTAATGGGAAGTGGGCATTTTGAACCGTTAAGGCATTATGCGGAGGTACATCTAAGGCTTGAACCGGGTGCACGCGGAAGCGGCATGGTTTTTGATACTGAATGCAGTGAGGAGGTTCTGGCCCGTAACTGGCAGCGGCTTATTCTCACTCATCTTGCAGAACGCAGGCACAAAGGTGTCCTTACAAGGGCTGCCATAACCGATATTAAGATAACGCTCGTTTCGGGAAGAGCTCACATTAAGCATACCGAAGGCGGAGATTTCAGACAGGCTGTGTATCGCGCCGTAAGACAGGGGCTGATGAAGGCAAAGAGCAGACTGCTTGAACCTTATTACAGATTCAGGATGGAACTTCCGAATGAATGCGTAGGACGGGCAATGACCGATGTAATGCAGATGAGCGGCATGGCGGAGCCGGTGGAAAATGACGGTGCAATAACGGTATTGTGCGGACGGGCACCTGTGTCCGGGCTGATGGAATACGCCTCGGTACTCATGTCGTATACACACGGCAAGGGTAAGATAGAATTTGTACTTGACGGATACGATTATTGCCATAATGAATCGGAAGTAATAGAAGCTTCCGGGTATGACCCGGAGAGCGATACCGTTAACACTGCGGATTCTGTTTTCTGTGCACATGGAGCGGGGTATGTGGTTCCGTGGTATGAGGCGGATGCTCATATGCATGTACAGGATGAGGAAACGGATTTCGATATTGTAATTCCTGATACTTACAGGTCTGATGTCAGAGGGCAGATAGATTTGTCGATAGGTACCGAAGAAATAGATGATATCATAGCTAAAAGCGGTGGCTCAAACAGTGCACCTAAGTCATCATCGCACCGGGGGCTTTACGGGAAACGCACGCATACATCATCGCCTGTTACCAGAACATATAAAGGCAGTGTGGTGCGTAAGCCGTATCTTCTGGTTGACGGGTATAATGTTATTTTTGCCTGGAAAGAATTAAATGAACTGGCAGCGCAGAATATCGACAGTGCGAGAGACCGGCTTATGGACATCATGTGCAATTATAAAGCCGCGGTAAGTGCAGATGTGATTGTGGTATTTGATGCCTACAGAATCAAAGGCCATGACACGGAACATCTTGACGTTAATAACATTCATGTGGTATATACCAAGGAAGCGCAGACAGCGGACAGATATATAGAAGAATTTGCACATGAAAACGGAGCCAGATATGACATAACCGTTGTCACCTCGGATGGCCTGGAGCAGATCATAATCCGCGGTGAGGGATGCCGGCTGATTTCCTCGAGGGAATTTGAAAAAGAAGTCAGAAGAGTATGCGATGAGCACCTTAGAAGTTACAGTGACGGCAGCCGCGAAAGCAACAGGACTTATCTCGGCGAATGGCTTAATTTGTAAAAATATATTGACGTTTTATGGCAGTAATGCAATAATCAAATAAGTTACAGTTATTATGGAGGATGAAATGGATAACGCACAATTAGCACAATTACTTTTCCCGGATGTAGATAAGACACCGGAATATTATGAGGAAAAGTTTCCGTATAGAAAACTTCCTTCCAAGGCACAGGTTACACGTATGGCACCGAGTCCTACAGGATTCATACACCTCGGTAACCTTTACAGCGCACTCGCTGATGAGAGAATAGCACATCGTAACGGAGGCGTGTTCTATTTAAGAATAGAAGATACGGATGAGAAGCGTAAGGTAGATGGTGCAGTTGAGACTATTATTAATGTTTTGAGATATTTTGACATAGAATTTGACGAGGGAGCAGGTTTTCCGGATGATGCGCCACAGAATGCATACGGTCCTTATTTCCAGCGCCAGCGTGTCGAGATTTATCACGCATATGCCAAGAGCCTTGTAGAGAGAGGGCTTGCATATCCGTGTTTTTGTACCGAGGAAGAGCTTGAGAAAGTAAGGCTTGAACAGGAAGCTGACAAGGTTCTTACGGGATATTACGGCAAATATGCTCATTGCCGTGATTTAAGCTTCGATGAGATTAAGAGAAGAATAGATGCAGGAGAGACTTATGTATTGAGACTCCGCTCGCAGGGAAGTCCGGATAAGGAAATCACTTTCGTGGACAGCATTATGGGAGAAATCAAGCTTCCTGAGAACATTCATGACATTGTGCTTCTTAAGAGAGACGGAGTACCGACATATCATTTTGCGCATGCAATAGACGATCATCTTATGAGAACGACTACTGTTATCAGAGGCGGTGAGTGGCTTGCGTCGGTTCCTACACACTATGAGCTTTTCCATGTACTCGGCTTTAAGATGCCGGCGTACGGACATACGGCCCACCTTATGAAGTTTGATGAAGAGACCGGTGGCAAGCGTAAGCTCTCCAAGAGAAAAGATCCGGAGCTTTCACTTGATTATTACCGTAAGGACGGCTATCATCCGAGAACCATGAAGGTATATCTTCTTACATTGCTCAATTCAAACTTTGAGGAATGGTATGAGAAATTCCCGGATAAGGATATTAATGAATTCCCGTTTTCAATCGAGAAGATGAGCCAGTCCGGTGCACTTTTTGATAAAGATAAGCTTCATAATATATGTAAAAACGAACTTGCGCGCCTCTTGGAGGATGAGATGTATGATTTCCTTCATGAATGGGCTGTGGAGAATGAGCCGGAGAAAGCTGCGATATGGTTTGCCGACAGGGAAAAGATGCTTGCAGTGCTCAGACTTTACATGGGAATCGGCATGAAACGCCGCAGAAAAGATTTCATATATGCAAGACAGATTATGGAACTTATCGGTTACTTCTTCGGAACTTCAGAGTCCGAGGAAAAGGATGGATTCAAGCTTGATGCACAGCTTACAAAGGATGTTCTTAAAGAATATCTTGCGACATATTCACATGAAGCCGATAATCAGGCTTGGTTTGATAATCTTAAGGTGATTGCAGGTAAATTCGGTTTTGCTGCCGACATGAAGGCATACAAGGCTGAACCTGATAATTACAAGGGAAGTATATCGGATGTGGCAGAGATGGTAAGAATAGCAGTTACCGGAAAAGCCAATACACCTGATTTATGGACGATAATCCATATTATAGGTGAAGATGATATGCGTGCCCACATAAATGCAGCTATAGAGACACTGGATTAACGGGTGTGGAAAAAGGAGGATAATATGGACAATCAGAACAACAACGGCCAGTCAAACCAGAATTACAACCAGGGATATAACGGCCAGCCAAACCAGAATTACAACCAGGGATATAACGGCCAGCCAAACCAGAATTACAATCAGGGATATAACGGCCAGCCAAACCAGAATTACAATCAGGGCTATAATCAGTACAACAACTACAATCAGAATTACAACCAGGGCTATAATCAGTACAACAACTACAATCAGAATTATAATCAGGGATATAACGGACCGATGCCTAACGAATTCCGTGAAGAGAAAAATGTTGCTGTCTGCATAATCCTTACATTTGTTACATGTTCGATTTACATGTGGTTCTGGATGTATAATATGATTAAGAAAATCAGAATGCTTGCCAATGACACAAGCGATATGATAGGAGAATACCTTCTCCTTATGCTTGTACCATATTACAATGTTTACTGGGTATATACAAGAGGCAAAAAGATTTCCGAAGAAGCAGCGAGAAGAGGTATACAGATTACAGACAACAGTGTACTTTATCTTATTCTTAATCTTCTCGGCCTTTCCATCGTATCATATGCAATGATGCAGAACGATCTGAATAAGCTGGCAAGAATGCTTTAATACATAGGAACTAAGGGACTGTGGTATACAGTCCCTTTTTAAATAGGAGGCACAAATGACATTACAGCAGCTTACATACCTTGTGAAGACGGCCGAATGCGGAAACATGACTGAGGCCGCGGGTGAACTTTTTATATCACAGCCGAGCCTCAGTGCTTCGATAAGTAATCTGGAAAAAGAAATGGGCGTTAAAATTTTTGTGAGAACGAAAAAGGGCGTCACCGTAACACGCGATGGCGAAGAACTTTTATCATATGCCAGAATGCTTCTTGAGCAGGCGGATATTATGAAAGAACACTTTGGCGTCAATAATAAGAGAGATCCAAAATTCTCTGTATCATGCCAGCATTATTCATTTGCGGTAAATGCGTTCGTGGACACGGTTAATGAGTTTGATGCTGATAAGTACAGCTTCATATTAAGGGAGACACAGACCGGTGAGATAATCGATGATGTAGCGCAGGGCAGGAGTGAACTTGGAATACTGTATCTGTCAGAACATAACGAGGAGGTCATCACCAAACTCATCAGGAAAAATGACCTTATTTTTGAAGAACTTTTTGTCGCCGGACCGCATGTGTTCATATGCCGGAAACATCCGCTGGCATCAAATAAATCCGTTACTATAGAGGAATTGCAGGCATACCCGTATCTTGTATATGAACAGGGAGACAGAAATTCATTCTATTTCTCGGAAGAGTTCTTAAGTGTGCTTGACTTTCCAAAGATAATCCAGGTAAGGGACAGAGCCACACTGTTCAGTCTTGTAATAGGACTTAATGGTTTCACAGTCAGCTCCGGTGTAATAGATGATAAATTAAACAGCCCGGATATAATTGCAAAGCCTCTTGAAACAGATGATTATATGAGAATAGGCCTTGTAAGGCGTAAAGAGGCTATACTGAGCCGGTATGCCTGCTATTACATGGAATCAATTAAGCGATATATACCATAGAAGATAATTGCACAAGAAAGATATCCTCATTACCGTATTGCCGGCAGTGGGGATATTTTTTTAAATAAAAGTGTTGACAGCAAACAATAATGATGTATAATGAACATATGAACAGATGAACATATGTTGATACGAAAGCGAAATCAACGTAAGTTCCGGAAAGGAGGATATATGCAGGCAGAAGTGAATGAGGAACAGACAGAGATTGAAGATATTGCCAGACGTGTGACGGATAACCAGCCTGCGGAGGAAGTGCTGTACGATCTCGCAGAACTTTTTAAAGTGTTCGGAGATTCTACGAGAATACGAATCCTGTACGCACTTGTGGAAAGTGAACTTTGTGTCGGAGATCTTGCGCAGATTCTTGGAATGGGACAGTCGGCGGTAAGCCATCAGCTTAAGATACTTAAGGATGCGAAGCTGGTAAGATACAGGAGAGAAGGAAAGAGCGTGATATACGCCCTTGATGATGAACATGTAAGAAATATACTTAACATGGGAATGGAACATGTTGAAGAATAATTAATTTATTAAAAGGAGATTTGATATTATGAAGAAAACATACGGTGTAGAAGTTGATTGTGCTAACTGCGCAGCCAAGATGGAAGAAGCAGTTAAGGCTACGGCAGGAGTTAAGGATGCAGCATTGAGTTTTATGACACTGAAACTTAAAGTTGAGTTCGAGGATGGCGCTGATGTGGATGCGGTAATGAAAGAAGCATACAAGAACTGTAAGAAAGTTGAGGATGATTGCGAAATCTTCCTGTAATCCTTTATAGAAAAAGAGGTATGTGATATGACAGCAAAACAGAAAAAGGTATTATACCGAATAATAATATCGGCGGTTCTGCTTGCGGCGATATGGATTGTATCCGAATTTGCCGATATGCCATGGTGGCTTGAAGGAATATTATATCTGATACCGTATTTTGTTATTGGATACGATATCTTAAGAAAAGCAGTAAAAGGAATCTTAAAAGGTCAGGTTTTCGACGAAAATTTCCTTATGGCTATAGCAACGATTGGAGCCATAGGATTGAAAGAATTCAGGGAAGGCGTTGCCGTTATGCTTTTCTATCAGGTAGGTGAACTTTTCCAGTCCTGCGCCGTTGGAAAGAGCAGAAAAAATATCGCTGCCCTGATGGATATCAGACCTGACTATGCTAATGTCATGGTTGACGGTAATCTTGAGAAAGTCGATCCTGATGATGTGGAAATAGGAACGGAAATCATAGTAAACCCGGGTGAGAAGGTTCCTATTGACGGTGTGGTTACCGATGGCAGTTCGACATTAAATACAAGCGCCCTTACGGGAGAGAGCGTGCCTCGTGAAATCGCATGCGGAGATGAAATCATAAGCGGTTGCATAAATCTCACGGGCGTTATTAAGGTAAGGACGACCAAGGAATTCGGTGAGTCAACCGTCTCAAAGATTCTTGACATGGTTGAGAATTCGAGCATGAAGAAATCACGGTCTGAGAACTTCATAACAAGATTTGCTAAATATTACACACCAATAGTATGTTACAGTGCGCTTGCACTGGCAATACTTCCGCCGCTTGTATCCCTTATTATCGGGGCTTCGCCTGAATGGCAGAAGTGGGTTATCAGGGCACTTACATTCCTGGTAATAAGCTGTCCTTGTGCGCTTGTTATATCCATTCCTCTTAGTTTCTTCGGCGGAATCGGATGTGCATCAACCAACGGAATACTGGTTAAGGGTTCCAATTACCTTGAAGCACTTGCTTCAACGGGATATGTAGTATTTGATAAAACAGGCACGCTTACCAAGGGAGTGTTTGAAGTAAACGGTGTTTTTGCGGAAAACGGATTTGACAGCCACGAGCTTCTTGAGTATGCGGCATATGCGGAGAATGCGTCAAGCCATCCGATAAGCTTAAGCCTTAAGAATGCATACGGTAATAAAATCGATGCAAATAAGGTAAGCGGTATAGAAGAAATTGCCGGACACGGAGTAAGTGCCGTTGTGGACGGCCACAAGGTATATGCCGGTAATCTTAAATTAATGAATAAAATAGGCGTTCAATTTGTCAATGAACATAATGACGGTACTATAGTTTATGTTGCTGTAGATGATAAATATGCCGGATGTATCGTGATTTCGGATGTAATCAAACCGACAACGAAACAGGCAATAGAAGGTCTTAAGAACCAGAATATAAAGACAGTAATGCTTACAGGGGATTCAAAGGCCGTGGCTGACAGAGTAGCAGCGGAAATCGGAATCGATATAGTAAAAAGTGAACTTCTTCCGGCAGATAAAGTTGCAGAAGTTGAAAAACTTATTGAAAACAAGAACCCGAAGGAAAAAGTTGCTTTTGCAGGTGATGGTATTAATGATGCACCGGTGCTGTCGAGAGCCGATATAGGTATAGCGATGGGAGCACTCGGATCGGATGCGGCAATAGAGGCGGCAGATGTTGTACTTATGGATGATGACCCGGCCAAAATATCGCTCGCAATGAGAATTGCAATCAAGACATTGAGGATCGTTAAAGAAAATATAGTATTTGCACTTGCCATAAAGCTTGTGTGCCTTGTGCTCGGAGCACTCGGTATAGCCAATATGTGGATTGCCATATTTGCTGATGTAGGAGTTATGGTTATCGCAGTAGTTAATGCAACGAGAGCATTAAGACTTAAGAAATAGAAGTAAAAAATCAAGGCGTGTGAAAAAAAGAGGTGCCCCTAGGTCCTTTCTTTTCACACGCCTTATTTTTTTGATGGTGGCGCGGTGGTATGCACCGCTGGAAGCGAAATGCTTCAGTATACAATACGATATTTTCATACTTTTTTGGCAAAAATCAGCAATTTGGTGTCAATTACTTGCTATATGTGATACTCCAACATGACAATATATGATAATAAATATATTAAAATATATATGAAATTTAATATACTACAATACAAGGCTTGTCAAATTGATACTAAATGCCATAAAAACTGCAAAAAAGTGTGAATTAGTGAATTTCAAACCCGGAATAGTATCAATTAACACACCTCAAATCCGTCACACAAAGCCTGAAACTGGTTAATATGCCCATGTATATATCTTATCGGATAATAAATGCCTTGGCACCGTGGCTGTTTACCGATACATTGATAATATTACCGTCACAGTTATAACAGGTGCCACTCCATAATTCCGTAACATTCGTCACAGAGTCATAAAGTTCGATATCTCTTAAATCAATTTCTATACTGCCATCCGAATCGCCGGCATTGAAAATTGCAATATAATTGCCTCCGTCCGCAGCCGTGGCCGTCCACAGTATATATTCACAGTCGTTGTATACTCTGCGCCACACAGGATGTGAGTTGCGCGCATTGGAATGCATTTTAAGGATGTCATTACAGGTAATTAATCCCATTGTGAAATCGTCAAAACGGGTCATTTCACCGCCAATCATCAGTGGCGAGCGGAAAATACTCCATAATGTCACCATGGTAATCTGCTCATCCTGTGTGAAATTGGTATGATCGTTAATATCATAATCCTGACGTAACGGACCGATTGGAAGCATGTCCGCATCCGGCCAGTGACCGGCGCCTGTATGTATACACCATTTCTCGGCACGTTCAAACATGTTGTAGAGCAGTTCCCATTTATCCCAGAAATCATCGGTTATGCGCCACATGTTGGAAGTCTGTTTGTAAACTTCTGCTTTTTCGATAAGCGCAGGGCCCGGAGACAGGCTGAATATTATATCCCTTCCACAGCCGTATAAACAGTTGCTTATAAGCTTCAGTTCTTCCTCTTCATGAGGGAGTTCGCGGCAGATGTCATCGCATTTGATGAAGTCGACACCCCATGAGGCGTATAAATCAAAAAGACTTTCGTAATATTCTTTTGCACCTTCTTTGGAAGGGTCAACCCCGTACATATCCGTGTTCCATGCACAGATGCTTGCAGTCTTGGCAATTTCTCTTGCAGTGTGTGTACTATTTTTGATTGATGTGTTATTATGTACTGCCTGACGCGGAATGCCGCGCATTATATGTATTCCGAATTTGAGACCGAGTGAGTGCACATATTCAGCCAGAGGAGCAAATCCCAGGCCTCCCTTGGAGGATGGAAAACGTTTCTCATCCGGGATGAGCCTTGAATATTCGTCCATGCACAATTCTGTGAAAGGGTGGTATTCATGTGTGACAGCGGTCGGTTCGTACCATTGTATATCAACTACGATATATTCCCAGCCGTATTTACGAAGATTGGCGGACATGAAATCGGCATTGGCGCGGACGATGTCTTCGGTAACCGAAGCACCGTAACAGTCCCAGCTGTTCCAGCCCATTGGAGCTTTAAGTGATTCCATTATATATTCATTCCTTTCTCAAAATCCCATTCGTCATAAGTACATTCAAGATTGGTAAATTCAGCCCGGTTATGGTTTCCGACTGCATATAATCCGATAACAACACCGGTAAAACCGCCGGCAACTTCACTCGAAAGAAACTTGGTATATGCATCGCCAAGGAAAATTTCCCTGCCGTTATCCCATACATAGAAATGATATTGCATGCTGTCTGAACGTATTATAAGTCTTATGTTGTCACCGCTTACGGGAACTATCGACTGAACATGCCTGATATTGCCGATATTCAGTTTAAGTACAGCCTCGTGTCCGAAAGCTCCCCTGCGTAGTGCAATATCATAATGTTCAAATTCATCCATGTATAATGTAATGCCGGCTTCACCGCGTTCACACCTTACATCACACTCACAGTCCATATTAAAATCACGCTGTCTTATTCCGATGAAAGTAGGAGTGTCACATTCATCCAACGTGATGTCTGTACCATATAAGACAGCTGAATGTCCGGAAAGCTCGTAATTTGAGGTGACAGGGTGCCTTAAATAACACCAGTCTTTATCCCATTCTGTAGATTCAAAAGTATATTTTTTGATAGGATGCTGTGCAAAATCACCTGCGATTTCATAAGAATAATCCGTGGTGCCGGCAGTTCCCGCACTGAACCATCCGTTAGCATCAAATGTAACCGGCGTGAGGAAAACTTCGCGTCCGAGGTGATGATAAGGCTGCCACATATGGATCTGCCTGAAACCGAGTGACAGGATGTGCCAGTCGCCGTGTGCATCCTGAATTAAGTCACCATGACCGATTCCCTGAATCAGGAAAGGTGCTTTGTTACGGTTAGTAAGAACCGGATTATACGGATAATTGGTAAACGGACCCCAAGGATTGTCAGAGCGCGCGTAAGTAATCATGTGGCCGTATTCCGTGCCGCCTTCGGCAGCCATAAGATAATAGCTTCCGTTAATTTTGTAAAGATGCGGGCTTTCAAGATAACGTCCGCCTGAACCCTGCCAGATGGTACGGCTTGGCGTGAGCTTACGGCCGGTGGCAATATCAATTTCGCACTGGACAACGCCCGGAACACCGTTATCATCGGAACCGTTGCTGATAAAGTAAGCATGTCCGTCTTCAAAATAAAGAGAAGGATCAATTCCGTTCTGGTCGACCGTTATTGGTTCTGACCATTCTCCGCGGATGTCGTCGGTATATACATAGAAATGTTTGTGAGTCGTATCATTGGTGGTAACCATATAGAAACGTCCGTTATTAAATCTTATGGTAGGGGCAAATACACCGCCGGAACTGTTAATTTTGTTAAGCATGACTTGTGACGGTCTGGTAAGGACATGACCTATCTGACTCCAGTTAACAAGGTCTTCGCTTTCAAAAAGCGGTACTCCCGGGAAAAACTGGAACGAACTGCATACAAGGTAATATCTGCCATTAGCGGCACATACACTCGGATCGGGATAAAATCCCTTTAAAACAGGATTGGTATATTTCATAACAAACCTCCAAAAATAAATATATAATTATTGTAGCATTGCCACAAGACTCTGTACAATCGTGTTTTTTTCAGCAGAGTTATATTACTTATTGCATATGAGTTTTATATAAATTTAATAATTTATTATTCTTTTTTAATGGAATAATCGGAAAAAAAGAGTAAGATGTATATAAATCAAGATGAAAGGGAACAGATTTATGTCACGATTCAGAGATAAATTTTCTAATTTTATGTCAGGAAGATACGGAACGGACGAATTCGGCCGTTTCCTTAATATAATTACGATTATTCTGTTAGTCGTATCAATATTTGTGAAAGTGGTATTTATTCCTGCATTGCTTGTACTGGGATACTCTTATTTCAGAATGTTTTCACGTAATTACGCGGCAAGAAGTGCGGAGAATCAGAAATATTGTTCAATACGGTATCGTAACGGAAGAGGCAGTCGCGGAACATACGGCAGTAATAACACGTATTCCGGCCGCCCGATGACCAATAAGGAGAAACAGGCTGCTGACCGCAAGACACACCGCATATTCAAATGCCCGAACTGTTCACAGAAAATAAGGGTTCCTAAGCATAAGGGCAGAATATGTATAAAGTGCCCGAATTGCAGAATTGAGTTTATTAAGAAGACCTGATACGGAGGGCTTGGATGTTCGGATATATTACAGTCAACAAAGATGAACTGAAAATCAAGGATTATCGCCGGTACAGGGCTTTCTACTGTGGCGTGTGTCATAGTCTTGGAGAACATTACGGATTGTCGGGAAGGATGACACTCACATATGATATGACGTTTATGGCGATAGTTCTTTCTGCCCTTTATGAGGATAGTACTGTTCCGGCAATGCACAGGTGCATCCCGCATCCTGTCAGGAAACATGAGGCATTGTATAATGAGTATACCGATTATGCTGCAGCGGTTAATATTATGCTGACGTATTATAAGCTGAAAGATGACTGGGAGGATGAGAGAAAAATCAAATCAAATGCCTTTGCAGCACTTGTTAAATCAGCTTTTAATAAAGCAAAGAGCCTTTATCCGAGACAGGCACGAGCAATAGAGACATATATCGCAGAGCAGAAAGAGTGCGAGAATCTGAAGACGGAGTCCCCTGATATTGCAGCCGGACCTACAGGAAGAATGCTTGCCCAGATATTTGATTACAGGCAGGATGAATGGAGTGAGAATCTAAGGCGTATGGGCTTTTATCTGGGCAAATATATATATATTATGGATGCGTTTGATGATTTGGAGCGGGATATCCGTAAAGATAACTATAATCCGTTTTCCGGGGTGTCGGAAAGCCCAAGCCTGGAGGACGATGTCAGACAGATTGAGATAGCATATGCTTCGGAAGCGGCGAAAGCATTTGAAGCACTGCCGGTGCTTGACAATGCTGATATAATTAGAAATATAATTTATTCCGGAATCTGGTCAGGATTCAATAAGGTCTGCAGCCGCAGGCATGGGACAGGTTCCGAGGAGAGGAAATAGCATGACAGACCCGTATTCAGTGCTTGGCGTATCAAGGGATGCAAGCGCGGATGAGATTAAGAAAGCATACAGAAAGCTTAGCAGGATATATCATCCGGATGCCAATGTCAATAATCCCAATAAGGCCCAGGCAGAGGAGAAATTTAAAGAAATACAGGAAGCATATAACCAGATCATGTTTGAACGTGAACATGGTGAGGGTTCTTATGGTAATAACAGAGCAGGATCGGGACAGGGTGCCGGAGGAGGCACATACGGCGGATATGGTTACGGTGGATTTGGCGGATTCGGCCAGGGTTACGGAGGAACATATTCCAATGACGGACCGAGAATCAATGCCGCTATCAATTATATTAATAACGGCAGATATGCCGAAGCTATGAATGTGCTTGACGGAATGCCGTTGTCAGAGCATAATGCGAGATGGTATTATGTACATGCGTATGCTAATTACGGAATGGGCAATATCATTAATGCAAGAGAAGATGCCAGACAGGCGGTTAATCTGGAACCGGGCAATCAGGAATATATTAACCTCCTTTCCCAGCTGGAGAATGGCGGAACATGGTATCAGAACATGGGAAATGCCTATGATACAGGCAGCGGAAGCACAGGTTCGTGCTGTATGAGACTGTTGTGCCTTGAAATGCTTTGCAGCGGATGCTGCTGCGGAAGAGGCTGTATGTAATAACGGGAAGACATCGTATACGCGTTATAGGGCGAAAGATGTCTTCTTTTGCGTTTTTTATTACTTGATATGTAGTATATTTTTATATAGAATCTATACACGGGAGATTAAGATGAACAGAGAAATCCAATACATATATGATATACCGAAGTTCTCACGGAAAACATCACTTGCCAATACGGAGAATTTCATTAAGGAACTGGGTGCGTCATGTCCGGATTCAAAGATAATACATGTGGCCGGAACCAACGGCAAGGGCTCGGTATGTGAATATCTTAACAGTATACTGAGGGAATCCGGTTATAATGTCGGACTTTTTACTTCACCGCATCTGGTGGACATAAATGAACGAATTGTATATAATGATACAATGATTTCGGATGAAGAATTTGAGAAGATTTTTGAGGTAACCAGGACAGCAGCTGAAAAGATGAACGAGCATCCGTCTTTTTTTGAGTTCCTTTTTGGAATGGCAATGAAATATTTTGCGGGTAAGTCACCGGATTATATAATACTTGAGACAGGACTTGGCGGAAGGCTGGATGCAACCAACATAATCAGGAAACCCGCTGTATGTGTAATTACTTCTATCGGCCTTGACCATATGGAATATCTTGGCAGTACTTATGCGGAGATTGCCGCAGAGAAAGCCGGAATTATTAAGCCGGATGTTCCGGTTGTCTGGATGCGGGACCGCAATGACGTGGCTGAAGTTATAGCGGACACTGTACGCAGACACAAAGCAATATCATATGAGATAAATAAAAAGAACATAAATATAATATATGCTGATGATAAAAAGATTGATTTTTCATTGGATAATATGTATTATTGTAATGAGTGCTTTGAGATAAATTCTCCTGCGCATTATCAGCCGGAGAATGCTTCACTTGCGGTTACTGCAGCCAATGTATTGGGAATAACCGATACCGGTGTGATAAGAAGGGGCCTGTCAAAGGCATTCTGGATGGGTCGTATGCAGCGCATAACGGATGGATTTATCATTGACGGAGCACATAATGATGATGGAATCGTACAGTTTCTTGATTCTGTGAGAATGCTTGAGCCGGAGGGCGGAAATGTTGTATTTTTCTCTGCGGTGAAGGACAAGCATTATGAAGGCATGATTGACAGCATATGCAAAAGCGGTCTTTTTGACCAATGTATCGCCATTCAGCTTGAAGACAGGAGAGGCCTTGATGTGCATACGATAGGAGAATGTTTCAGGCGTGGCGGGATGCCCGTTATTGAGGCAGAGAACATTGCGGACGGATGTGATCTTGCTTTTAAGAAAATCAAAGCCGGAAAGAATGTATTTGCAGTGGGTTCGCTGTATTTTGCAGGAGAAATTATCCGATATACAAGGAGGAATAATATATGATAGATTTTGACGAAGAGATTAAGAAGTTCCAGCCAAGCCTTGAGGTGGATGAAGCAGAAGATGCCATTTATAACAATGACACCACGGATGTCACGGCAGTCATTGATAAGATAGTCAGAGAAATCACGGATAAGCAATAGATTGGAGTTACACGATGAGATGTTATAAATGTAACAGCGTATTGTCGGATGAGGATTACTGTCTTAAGTGCGGAGCGGACGTTTCCGTGTACAAGATTGTAGTTAAAGCATCCAATTCATATTATAATCAGGGACTTGAGAAAGCGAGGGTCAGGGATCTTACCGGCGCGGTAACAGCGCTAAAGACCAGCCTCAGTCTTAATAAGAAGAACATTAAGGCACGCAATCTGTTAGGCCTTGTCTATTATGAGATGGGCGAACTTGCAATGGCTTTGTCAGAGTGGGTCATAAGCCTTAATCTTAAACAGGATCGCAATGTGGCGGAGGTATATATCCGTAAGGTTAAATCCAATCCCAATAAGCTTGAACTTATAAATCAGGCGGCCAGGAGGTATAATATTGCGCTTGCCAAGGCAAAAGAGGGCGGCGATGATGTTGCACTCATACAGCTTAAGAAAGTTGCTGCCACATATCCGAAATTTATAAGAGCCAATCTTCTTCTTGCACTTATATATATGAAACGTAATGAAGACGAGAGAGCACTTAAAGTATTGCACAGAGTTCTTAAGATTGACCGCAACAATACGCTGGCTCTTAAATATATTGATGAGATCAACGGCGCATCCCAGACGCAGCCGGCGGACGGCAATGAAGAATATTACAGAAATTCAAAGAGAAAACCTCTTTCGGGTAATGATGTCATATTGCCGCGCAATTCATATAAAGAGCCGTCAAGCGGCGTGTTTACGGTTGTATATATCCTGCTCGGAGTGGTCATAGGAGCCGCACTTATATGGTTCCTTATCGTACCTGCCAAACTCCAGAGTTCGCAGCACGAGAATAATGACACTATCAAGAAATACAGTGAGCAGCTTTCGGGATATTCGGTAGAGATAACTACATTGGAGAAGCAGAACGAGGAACTGACCTCGCAATTGGATGCAGCCAATAAGGAACTCGAACAATATAAGGGCGATTCCGGAGAAACAGCATTGTATGCCAAACTGGTTGAAGCGGTAAGCGAATACCTTGCCAATGACGTTGATAAAGCAGCACTTGCGTTAGCCGATATAGACGTAACGCAGCTTCCGACCCAGACAGCGAAGGATTTATATACAACGCTTGAAGATAAGTGTAATGGCGGTGCAAGAACGTTTTATATGGCAGGACTTAATGCATATAACCAGAAGAACTATGTGGATGCGGCCAAATACCTTGAGAAGGCTTACGAACTTGACAATAAGTCAGTCGAAACACCGTATTATCTTGCAATGTCGTATTTTGAACTTAATGACCTCGAAAATGCACAGAAATACGTTGATGTGGTCAATTCAAAGTTTGGTGATACAACATTTGCCAAACAGCTTAAGGAATATGTTGATTCGCGTACAGAAGAATAAACCACACTTTCAATAAGTGGCGGAGCAATTAATTATATATTAACTGCTCCGCTTTTTTTAGTGATATTGCAATATAATATAATGAAGGGAGAATTATAATGGACAGTATGTGTATAGCCAGAAAAAATCTTATTATTGTAAAGCTCTCATGTGATCTGGATCATCATGTCACGGAGGCAATCAGAAATGAAATTGATATGAACATCGATAACAAAGGCATTAAGAATATTGCTTTTGATTTCAAAAATGTCAGTTTTATGGACAGTTCGGGAATCGGACTCATAATGGGAAGATATAAGAAAATCCGCCCGATGGGTGGAGAGATTTTTGTCAGCAATCTTAACTGCAGGATGCAGAGAATTTTCGGATTGTTCGGACTTAACAGCATAACCGAGAGAAACAGTAAAATAGACATGATAGTAAATGAGGAGGATTAACAATGGACAGAATTAAAATTGAATTCGATGCCGTTTCCGAGAATGAAGGATTTGCCAGAGTGTGTGTGGCAGCCTTTGCAACGAGGCTTGACCCGACACTTGAGGAGATTAACGACATAAAAACCGCTGTTTCAGAGGCGGTAACCAATTCGGTGATACATGGATATAACAAGAAGGGCGGTCTGATAACTTTAACTGCTGAAATCGAGGAGAAGACGCTTAAGGTTATCATAGAAGATAGTGGACGCGGCATAGATAATGTCAAAAAAGCCATGGAGCCTATGTTTACAACCGGAGAGGACGATGAACGTTCCGGAATGGGATTTACATTTATGGATGTATTTATGGACGGACTGGAAGTATGGTCCGAGCCGGGGTGTGGGACCAGAGTAACCATGTTTAAAAGGATAGGACAGGAAACAGAATAAGCGGAGGTGTGATTATGAATCATACCAAAGAGCTTATAGAACTTGCACATCAGGGCAACAAAGAAGCCAGGGATGTGCTGGTGATGGAAAATATGGGGCTTGTCTACAGCATTGCAAAACGTTTTGCGGGCCGTGGATATGATATGGAGGATATTACGCAGATAGGTACGATTGGACTTATCAAAGCGATTGACAAGTTTGATCTTGGGCAGCCTGTTATGCTGAGTACCTATGCTGTGCCAATGATAAGTGGGGAGATCAAGCGGTTCATCCGTGACGATGGAATGATCAAAATATCACGCTCAATAAAAGAAAACGGCTGGAAAATAAGAAAGGCCTCAGAACAACTTGCCAAGACAAACGGCCGCGAGCCTACAGCCGGGGAAATTTCTGAATTTACAGGAATTCCGGTGGAAGATATAGCAATCGCGACTACCGCGGGCAAGGAAGTAGAATCAATATATAAGACTGCGTATCAAAGTGACGGCGCACAAGTGTATATCGTTGATAAACTGGCTGCGGTATCCGAGGTTCCGGCGAGTGAGAAACTGTTAAACCATATGATGCTTGAACAGATGATAGATTCGCTTGATGAGACAGAGAAATGCCTCATCAGAATGAGGTATTATGAGGACTGTACCCAGACGCAGGTTGCAGACAAACTCGGAATTTCGCAGGTACAGGTATCGCGTCTTGAAAAGAAAATTCTTATGCGTATGCGGAAAAATATTGATTTGTGAATAAAAAAAAGACCTTTGCAGAAAATATAATAACTAAATGATGCGAGGTTATTATGAACGAAACAGTTTATATAAGCTTTCCCAAAAATACGCAGGTCAATACTGCACGTGTATCGATAGGCGACTGTGCTTCGGTGTGGTGTGAGGATGCACACATTACTGCAAGAGTCAAAGCAATTACATTGGCAAATGTACCGGATGTCAGAAGCAGACGGTATGTTTTTTCAATAATGAAGGTAATAGAGCTTATTAAGAAGGAAGTTGCGGATGTGGAAATAAACAGCGTAGGCGAATCAGATTTTATTATATCATATAAGAAACCACAAAAACGCAGCAGGATTTTAGAATATGCCAAAATCGTATTTATCGGACTTATTGTGTTCTGCGGAGGTGCGTTTGCAATAATTGCATATGGAAATGACGTAGATATAAACTCTGTCATGGAATCGGTGTGTACATTTGTTACCGGAGATAATAATTGGCTGTGGGTTTTACAGTCGTCATACTGCATAGGACTCGGAGCCGGAATAATTATTTTCTACAACCATATAGGACGCAGAAAATATGAGAAAGATCCAACGCCTCTGGAGGTTGAGATGCGCTTATATGAAGATGATGCGAACACGGCAATTATCAATGAAAGCGCCAGGGAGGCTAAAGAACAAGATGTTAAATGACATTTTAATAATTGTGATGTTTGGACTGGGCGCAGGAGCGGTAACCGCAGGCGGATATTTTGCCGTGGTTACTTCCGTTGGTGTGGTGACAAGATTTGCTCAATATACCAATACGGCAGACAGAATAAGATTATACGAAAGTCTTATCATGGCGGGGGCTATTCTTGGCAATATATTATTCGTATTCAGTCCTGGACTTAAAATATGGGGAGGAATGATGGCGGTATTCGGTCTGGCTGCCGGAATATTCACAGGTTGTTTTCTTATGTCGCTCGCAGAGACGGTAAAAGGCGTGCCCGTATTTATAAGAAGAACCGGACTTACAACGGGATTATGCATATTGATAATAGTCCTTGCAGCCGGTAAAAGTCTGGGCAGTTTCTTTTATTTTTGTTTTTATAAATGATATGCGTATTTTCGACAAAATAAGATAAAAGTGATTGATTATACTGAATTAATGGGATATAATCTTTTGTATACAGGGTGCAGACGAGGAGGTTCTGTTAAAAGTGGACAGAATATTTGATATCGAAGACGGCAGAGTTAACAGAAAACGTATATATGACATGGACAGCAAACAGAAGGATGCTATCATAGAAGCGTTGTGCGGCCGGTATAATGCATTATTTGTAATCGGTGCTGAAAGTGACACGTTAACTGTTATGTATATGCCGGCCCGATATGATTCAATGGCTGAACCGGATAAAGGGTATGAAGACGGACTTAAGACATATTGTGACACTTTTGTATGTGATGTTGACAGAATCAGAGTTGAGAAATATATGTCACTTGCAGGGCTTAAGAGAACACTGGACAATAACACCACAGCTGAAATATCATATAAGACAGTCGATGACAGATATATGTCTGCAAGAGCGGTTGAGATAAGGAATCCGGATGTTAAAGAACGCACTTTTTTACTGGGAATAGTTAAGTATGAGCATGAACTTGAAGAAGAACAGAGACTTGGCAGAAGTAATGATATCATAACGTCGCTTGCGGAATCCTATCAGGTTATTTACAGAGTTAATATTGTTACGTGTTCCTATGAAATAATACTTATGAATTTTGACAGGACACGGTTTGTAGACAATTTTGCCAACTTTGAGGAACTGGAGAGGAACTATATCAGGAACGGCGTTGAACTCAAATACATCAAAGCTGGTGGAAAAGAACCATCTATCAGCAATATCAGGGAACATCTGAAGAAGAGCCGTGAGCCGATGGAAGCTTATTACAGGGAATGGGACGGAAGATGGCTCAAGCTTGTGGTTACACCGGATAAGAATTATTCGGATGAAAGACCATATGTAATATATGCTATTAAGGAATGCAATGAACAGATTGAGAGGGATACGGCTTCCATTATCAATTCAACCGCCGTGTCAAAGATTTATATTCTCAATATAATCATAGATGAAGAAAACGACAGTTATAATTGTCTGTACAGTGATGACCATACACTGCTTCCGTGTGGAACGGGACGTTTCAGCGATTTTATTGGTATGATGAAGAAACTTGTCTATGAAGAGGATTATTATATTTTTGAATCCCTTCTTGATGAGGCGGTGCCGGGACGTAAAGGTTTTGTTGAACGTGAATACAGGGCTGAGGACGGCCGCGGAATGGTCCATTATCTGAATGGATTCTCGACATATGTTAATCTGCCGGAGGGTGGACGTAAACTTCTTCTTGTTCGAAATATCGATGAACGTGCAGCCAACCGTGCGAGGATAAGCCTGTTGGACGACCAGACGACAATGTTGAGAAATATTCTTTATGCGCTCGGAGATGCTTATTTTGGAATATATTACTGCGACCTGGTTGAGGGCACTATTTCCCCGGCGAGAGAGGACGGCGCAGTTCACGACCTTCTCGTTACGGATAATTATTACGAAACGGTCATGCGCAGATACATAAGCGAATATGTGCTTGATGAAGACAAAGAGCGCGTTATGCGCTTTATTGATATAAATAATATCAGACGTTCGCTGCGTGAAGAAGGGCAGTCAATGCACTGTGAATTTATGCGCAGATTTGATAACGGATACAGATGGGTAAGGGTTGATGTTCAGGCCATACATTTTAAAGGCGGATATGTCAAACAGATTATAATGGCATATAAGGATATTCATGATGAAAGATCTGCCGAACTTAGACATAAAAAAGAACTGAAAGATGCACTTGCAAAGGCGGAGAATGCCAGTAAAGCCAAATCGGAATTTCTTTCAAATATTTCCCATGACCTTAGGACACCAATGAATGCAGTTATGGGAATGACCGATATTGCGCTGAATCATATCGGGGATATGGGAAGGGTAAAGGCATGCCTTACAAGAATAGATACAGCAGCCAAATATCTTCTGAGCCTTATAAATGACGTTCTTGATATGTCATACATCGAAAGTGGTAAAATGACGGTAAATGAAGAGACTTTTTCTCTTCCGCAGCTTGTACACGGAATTATAGCGATTCTGCAGCAACAGGCAGGAGATAAGAAACTTGATTTTTCTGCTGTGGCAATCGGAGTGACACATGAGGAGCTTGTCGGTGACAGGCTTAAGCTTGATCAGATACTTACCAATGTAATAGGTAATGCTATTAAATACACCCAGAGCGGCGGAAGAGTCAGACTTACAATAGAGCAGCAGGAAATATCGGCCGGCACGGCAAATTATATTTTTAAGGTGGAAGATAACGGATGCGGTATGAGCAAGGAATTCTGCAAAAGAATTTTTCAGCCGTTTGAGCGTGAATACAATAAGACGATTGCAGTGACGGAAGGCACAGGCCTTGGGATGTCCATTACGGGTAAATATGTCCAGATGCTCGGTGGCCGGATTGATATTGACAGTGAGAAGAACGTCGGAAGCAAATTTACGATATCAATCCCGTTTAAGTATATAGATAAGGCATTGGATGTTGATATCGATAAATCCATGGAGCGTTTTGAAATCATACATTTCAATAACATAAATGACGATTTAATTTCCAGAATCAAGAGTACATCGATGTGTAACGGAGGACGCCCCGTGGTTGTGGCGGGAACTTATGATGAGTCATATTTTGACCAGGATTTATACAAGGTCGGGATGAAAGCATATGTTACGGAACCTGTTTTCCTGTCGGATATTAAGAAAATCGAGCAGAAAATCATTGAACCGGGCTCGGACGAGGACACCGGCAATGACAATGTACAGTATGATTTTACCGGCCGGAGAATACTTGTTGTGGATGACAATGATATTAATGCCGATATAGCGGTAGATTATCTTGAGGATGTAAATGCCCAATGTGACACGGCATCCAACGGAAAGGAAGCATATGACCTGATTGCAGGAGGAACCGTATACGACCTTATACTTATGGATGTCAGAATGCCGGTTATGAACGGTTATGATGCGACAAGAGCCATAAGGAGCCTTAAGACAGATTATGCGCTCAATGTGCCTATAGTGGCAATGACTGCCAATGCGTTCAAAGAAGATATAGATGCGACGTATAAATGTGGTATGAATGGCCATATAACCAAGCCTATGAGTTCGGATGCATTGTATTCAATATTATACAGACTTTTGTCGTAGATTAGCGATAGAGAAATATTGTTAAACCCTTATAATTTGTTATATACTTATATGTGTACAAAGATTTAGAAACGTAAGGTGGATATATGACAAATTGGAAGGACGAATTGAAGAACGCTGATGTTGATGTTGACAGTGCAATAGCCCGTTTCTGCGGTAAGGAAGACAGATATGCCAAGTATCTCAGACTTTTTTATGCGGATAATAACTATGAGATGTTAATCGAAGCACTCGATAAAGGCGATTGTGAGGAAGCGTTTGAACACTGCCATTCACTTAAAGGCGTTGTTGGGAATCTTGGATTTCGCAGGATGTTTCCGAATATTTATGATGCATGTGAGAAATTAAGAGCCGGTGATATGACCGGTGTCAGGCAGACGGTGGAAGAAGTCGGCGGCAATTATCACACGATCATGAACATAATAAAGAATTACCTCTGCCCTGAGGAATGACATAATACTTAAGGATGAAAGGAGTTATGGGTTTGGCAGATTTAATTAAAATAGCTATTGTGGATGACAACGATATCATAAGAGAGATGATACATGATACATTAGCGGATGAGGAAGACTTTACAATCGTTGGAGAAGCATCCGACGGAGAAAGCGCAGTCGAATTGATTAAAGCGGACAGGCCGGATGTGGTACTGCTTGATCTTGTAATGCCTAAGCTTGATGGTATGGGCGTTATGATGAGGATCAGGAATAGTCAGGATATGAAGGATTATCACCCGGAATATATTGTTCTGTCTGCTGCAGGCCGTGAGGATATAGTAAGTGAGGCACTTAATAACGGTGCGACTTATTTTATGATGAAACCGTTTGACGGTGAGGCGCTTATTAAGAGAATAAGACATATCAGGACAGGCGCCGGACAGGAGAAAGATGCAGCAGGCCTCGAAGATGAAGCGAAAAATCTGGATCTTGAAATATCGGAACTTTTAAGATCAATCGGTATGCCGATTAAGATGGTTGGATACAAATACCTGCGTGATGCAATCGAAAAGGCGGTCGGTGAACCTGACGGTGATCTGTCAATTACGAAGACAATATACCCGGCGGTTGCGGAAGAATACGGAACATCAGCTACTAATGTGGAACGTAATATAAGATATATCATAGCGGCAACGTGGGAACGTAATGATAACATTGAAGTTCCTTTTTTGCCGAATAAGAAGGACAAGCCTACTAACAGTGAGTTTATTCTCGGATGTGCGGAACACATCAGGCTTAAATCACTTAAATAGCCGCATATTATAGCTCTCTTCGCTAATAATATCACTAAGACAGATATTATAGCGGGAGGGCTTTTTTTATGGATGAAAATGACAAAAAACAATACAACAGATATGTTGAAAAAGTAACGCCAACACACAGTGTTGTTATGCAGATGGTAAAGGCTTTTGTGGTGGGAGGATGTGTATGTGTTCTGGGTCAGATCATTTACAATATAGCAATATTTTACTGGCATCTTGATAAGACGAGTGCATCGACATGGTGCTCTTTGATACTTATATTTATTTCTGTTCTGCTTACGGCAGCGGGACTGTATCCTAAGATTACCAAATTTGCCGGTGCGGGGCTGCTGGTTCCAATTACGGGATTTGCCAATTCGGTTGCTGCAGCCGCAATCGAATTTAAAAAAGAAGGCCAGGTGTTCGGTGTCGGAGCCAAAATATTTACGATAGCGGGACCTGTTATTCTGTACGGCATACTGTCAAGTTCTGTGCTTGGATTTATATACTGGCTCGGAACCTGCCTCGGATGGTGGTAACCTGCAGAAACCGTTACACCGAAAAATCGCTGAAACCTCATGGTCTCAGCGATTTTAATCGGGCTGGTTTTGGTACATTGACATTAAAAACGGAATGTGTGATAATTACATAGTGGATAGATAAAATGCATAATTAAAAGATGATTTAACATATTCAAGAGGCAGCTATGATAATAGACAGAGCAAAGGAAGATGATATCGGACGGCTTGAAGAGCTGTGGTACGAGGCTTTTGGAGACGATAAGGATATAATAGAATTATTTATGTCCAAAGTATTGAATGGTGCACAGACATATGTTGTCAGGAAATCAGGCATAATAGTATCGGTGCTGTATGCAATTCCCACTATTGATGATAATTATTATCTGTATGCGCTGGCAACGGATGCAGATTACAGAAATCGTGGATATATGTCAGCACTTATCAGATATTTTATTGATCATTTTGATGCCGGATATTTTTTTCTTATTCCGGGCGAAGAAGAATTGGTATCATATTATGAAGAACTTGGATTTGATGTACATGTTCCGGCGGGAATAAGAAGTAATGTAAAGAATATATTTAATGAAAGTGTGACAGGATATGTTATTGCGGAAATTAAAGCAGATGATGACGTAATTCCGGATCTGCCGGACGCGCTTGTCTGCGTAAAGCATTCGGCAGCGCCGGACGCGGTATACGGATTGATACCGTACTGACATATTCGGACAGGTAAATAACATGGAATTTAACAAAATAAATTTTAGTGATATGGAAACATTAAGAAAGCATACAAGGCTTGCGCATACACGCAACTGCGAATATGCGATGGTAAATATTTTTTTCTGGAATGACACCGATAAGCTTATGTTTGCGGTTATTGATGATGTGCTGGTATACAGGCTTATTGATGCCGGAACCGCATATTATTCGATTGTGGAATTTATAGAAGAGCCGGCGGAACTTGTTATGAAGCTTGAACAGGATGCGGCGGATAACGGATGCCGTATGGTACTTACCAATATGTCAGAGAATATGGTATTAAGACTTGAAAGAGAAATGGTCGGACAGTTGAGATACTGGTATGACAGGGAATACAGTGATTATATATATGAAGTTGATGACCTTATAAGACTTTCCGGTTCCAAATATCACGGCAAGAAAAATCATCTTAATAAATTCTTAAATACTTATGCATTTTCATATGAGGAAATCACTGAGGATAACATAGAGGAATGCCGCCGTATGAAAGAAGAGTGGGCGGTCAGAAAAGGCGGAGACATAGAAGAATACAGGGAAGAACTTGATATTATAGACAATGTTCTGGATAATTATGATAAGTTTAATCTGATTGGCGGTCTGATAAGAATCGACGGTAAGGTATCAGCTTTTACAATTGGCGAAGCGATTTCGGAAGATACCTTTGTAACGCATTTTGAGAAAGCGGATGAGGATATTCCGGGACTTTATCAGGCAATTAACCAGCAGTTTGCCGCAAATTCAATTTCAGGCTTTAAGTATGTCAACAGGGAAGATGATATAGGACTTCCGGGAATAAGGCAGGCAAAGCTTTCATACAGACCTGTAATGATGTTTGATAAATATAACGCTGAGAAAACTATTCAGTGAAAAATATTGAATTTATTGTAATAAAATGCTACAATGGATATCTATTGAGAAATAAGGAATAATTCAAATGATAGATATTATAATAACCGTAATAAGTATAGCATTGTCATATTATTATACGGCTTTTATGCATGTTTTTGCTAATCCCGCACCGTATAAGTATATTGTGGTGTTTATTGTTTCTTTTCTGATATGCTGGGCAGCATTATTTATTCTTTTTGGAATAATATGTGTGATTATATCATTACCTGTCAATATCAATAAAGAATATGCCAAAACAAGCAGATTTTATACGACATTGTTCGGACTTATGCTTGAATTTGCCGGATTTGTTTCCGGCGCAAGGGTGATTGTAAATGGCAGGGATAAGATTCCGCGCAAGGATAGATTTCTTTTTGTATCCAATCACAGGTCGAATTACGATCCGATTATACAATGCGGAGAGATGAAGTTGCAGCCCATGGCTTTTATCAGCAAACGCGCCAATTTTAGAATTCCGTTTATACGCAGATATATGGTCAGATGCAGATACATACCGCTTGAGCGGAAAAATATGCGTAACGGTGCAGAGGCGGTTATGAAAGCTGCCCGGATGATAAGCTCAGGACAGTCCTGTATAGGTGTTTATCCTGAGGGAACGCGTAATACCGGCGGGAATCTGCTTGATTTTCACAATGGTTGTTTTAAAATTGCATTATGGGCCAAATGTCCTATTGTGGTATCTGTGATAAGAGGAACGGAGAATATCTGTAAGAATTTTCCGCTCAGAAGAACCAAGGTTGTCATGGATATTATTGACGTTATACCATATAATAGGATAGAGCATATGAAGACCGGCGAGATATCGGAACTTGTCAGAAATATGATGGAAGAACATTTGAAGTCAGGAGGTAAGAAATGAATTATCTTTTTTATAATCCAAGCGCCAGAAACGGTAAGGCCGCGGAAGACCTTCAATTGATTAAGAAGACACTTGACGGACAGGATGTTGAGATATATGCTGTAACGGATATTGATGATTATGTATCTGTTATTGATAAAATACAACCTGAAGATATTGTATACATAGTCGGAGGCGACGGAACACTTAACCGCTTTATTAATGATTCGACGAATCTTAGGATTCTCGGAGACATTTTTTTCTATTCAGCGGGAACCGGTAATGATTTTAAACATGATGTCGATCCGGATAATTCATTATACAGAATCAGGCTGAACGACTACATAAGAAATCTTCCGACGGTTACGGTCGGTGGTGTAACATATAAGTTTGTTAACGGAATAGGATTCGGAATAGACGGATATTGCTGTGAAGAAGGCGACAGACAGCGTGCGGCGGGCAAGCATGATATTAATTATTCGGCAATTGCCGTTAAGGGATGCCTTTTCAGGTTTAAGCCATACGGAGCTGACATTACGGTGGATGGTGAGACAAGACATTACGATAAAGTATGGCTCGCACCGACGATGTTCGGAAAATATTACGGCGGAGGAATGAAGGTTGCGCCGGAACAGGACCGCAATAATCCGCAGCATACAGTCACAAACGTTGTTATACACGGAACAGGCCGGCTTAAGACACTTATTCGCTTCACTAAGATTTTTTTCGGAGAACACACGAAATATACTGATATGGTTGACATACGGACGGGGCATGAAGTCAGGGTCGTTTTCGACAGACCATGTGCGCTGCAGATAGATGGCGAGACGGTTAAGAATGTGACTGAATATACAGTCAGATATGAATAAAATAACAACATCCTTTGCATAATATGACTAAAATTATGTAAAGGATGTTTTTGTATGGGGAAAATCGGGAAATGCAGTATAGAATTTGATAACGAACCGCTTATAAGTGCTTCCGCATCGGTTGTCGGTCAAAAAGAGGGCGAGGGACCGTTGGGGGAGTATTTTGACCGGGTCATCGATGACCCGATGGCAGGCCAGAATACATGGGAGGAAGCTGAAAGCGAAATGCAGCGGCAGCTTGTGGATGAACTTCTTATTAAGAGCGGACTTCAGGCAAAAGAAATCAGATATTTTTTCGCTGGTGACCTGTTGGGCCAGCTGATCGCGACATCATTCGGAATATCCGGGTTTGAGGTGCCTGTATTCGGGCTGTACGGAGCGTGTTCCACAATGGGGGAAGCGTTATCTTTAGCAGCAATGACCGTCTCCGCCGGATACGCCGACAATGTGATTGCCATGACATCGAGTCATTTCGGAAGCGCCGAGAAACAATTCAGGTTTCCGTTGGACTATGGTAATCAGAGACCGCTTTGTGCGACATGGACGGTGACAGGGGCCGGGGGAGTGATCTTGTCGGCATCCGGAGAGTCGGAGATATGTGTCAGCGGAATAACGACAGGCAGAATTGTGGATTACGGAATACAGGATTCATTCAATATGGGAGCCGCGATGGCTCCGGCAGCATGCGATGTAATATATAATCACTTAATGGACTTTGAGCGCAGGCCGGAAGACTATGATGCAATCTATACCGGAGATTTGGGAAGCGTGGGACAGACCATCCTTATTGACCTTATGGACAAGCGCGGATTTGATATAAGCAAGGTACATCATGACTGCGGAGTGGAAATTTATGATGCCGGTACACAGGACACGCATGCGGGAGGAAGCGGATGCGGGTGCAGTGCCGCAACGCTTTCGGCGCAGATATTAAGGCGCATCAGGGAAGGCGAATACAGCAGGGTATTATTCGTGCCGACAGGTGCACTTCTGTCCGCTATCAGCTTTAACGAGGGCAAGACAGTGCCGGGCATTGCACATGCGGTAGTAATCGAGAGAATTGACAGAGGGGGAGAAAAGTAATGGACTATGTTCTGGCATTTGTAACAGGCGGTGCGATATGTGCGCTGGTGCAGCTGTTGATGGAAAAAACAAAGCTCATGCCGGGAAGAATAATGGTGCTGTTGGTATGTACCGGTGCCGTCATCTCGGCAATAGGCTTGTATGAACCGTTTTCCGAATGGGCGGGAGCGGGAGCGAATGTGCCGTTACTCGGTTTCGGAAACGTCCTTTTTAAAGGCGTGAAGGAGGCAGTCGACATGCAGGGCTTCTTAGGAATCTTCCTCGGAGGTTTCAAAGCCGGAGCCGCAGGAATAAGCGGAGCGTTGATATTCGGTTACATTGCGTCGCTGCTAGTGAATCCGAGGATGAAAAAATAGTATAAACCGTATAAATATTCAAAAAAATGCTGGAAATCGGGCAGTAATTGTAGTACGATAGAATCTAAAGAAATTCAGTGCCTTAGAAATTGGCAGCAGCTGAAGATAAGAAAGGAAAGATTCTCATGGAAAAGAAGAACATTGACTGGTCAAATCTTGGTTTTGGATACGTTAAGACTGATAAGAGATTTGTATCAAATTATAAGAATGGGGCATGGGATGAAGGAGCGCTTATCGAGGATGATACAGTTACCATCAGCGAGTGTGCCGGAGTTTTACAGTATGCCCAGACAGTATTTGAAGGACTTAAGGCCTATACGACCGAGAAGGGACAGATTGTCATTTTCAGACCGGATCTCAACGGTGAGAGACTTGAGCAGTCAGCAGCACGTCTTGAGATGCCTATATACCCTAAAGACAAATTTGTTGAAGCAGTAGAAGCAACAGTTAAAGCCAACGATGCATATGTTCCTCCTTACGGAACAGGTGCTACATTATATATTCGCCCGTATATGTTCGGAACTAACGCGGTAATCGGAGTTAAGCCGGCGGATGAATACCAGTTCAGAGTATTTACCACACCTGTAGGACCGTACTTTAAGGGCGGCGCCAAGCCTATTACAATCAAGGTTTCTGATTTTGACCGTGCGGCACCTCACGGAACAGGCCATATCAAAGCAGGACTTAATTATGCGATGAGCCTTCATGCAATTGTTACTGCACATAAGGAAGGCTATGACGAGAATTTATACCTTGACCCGGCTACAAGAACCAAGGTTGAGGAGACAGGAGGAGCTAACTTCATCTTCGTTACCAAGGACAATACGGTTGTAGTACCTAAGTCACCAAGTATCCTTCCGTCAATTACCCGTCGTTCACTTGTATATGTTGCAAGCGAGTACCTCGGACTTAAGGTTGAGGAGAGAGAAGTTCTTTTCTCAGAGGTTAAGGATTTCGCAGAGGCTGGTCTTTGCGGAACGGCAGCGGTTATCTCACCTATCGGCAAAATCGTTGACCACGGTAAGGAAATTGCACTTCCGAGCGGAATGGAGAGCATGGGACCTGTTACCAAGAAGCTTTACGATACACTCACAGGAATCCAGATGGGACGCATCGAGGCTCCTAAGGGCTGGATCAGGGTAATAGAGTAATGAACCCGGCATCATTATTTAAGCTCAAGGGCTTATGGGAAAAATTTACCGCAAGACATCCGAAGTTCCCGGCTTTTATTCAGGCAGCGGGCAATGGAATGATGAATGACGGCACGATAGTCGATATTACGATAACGGCTCCGGACGGCCGCCGCATCAGTACGAATGTCAAATTGTGTGAAGAGGATCTTGAACTTTTCCGCCAGTTAAAATAGCATATATTAAGAGCATTTATCGTGCATCATGCATGGTAAATGCTCTTTTTTTATAACTGATTATTGCTGTATTGCTGTTCAAATATTTACATTGACCCTATAATATATGAAATGTTATGATACATATAGGGTACTGAATGGTTAATAAGATAATAATTGTTAGCTGACATGCAGTGCCGGAGGCATTGTGTGTTATTTTTATTTTAAGGTGTATTAATGAAGCTTAGAGCAAATATAGTTATAATTTTACTGCTTGCCGTATCACTGACCGTAGGTTGTTCAAAGTGGAATGATGGGGTGCAAATACAAATAGGTGAAGCATTGGAAACGACAACGGAAAAACCAACCAAAGCACAGGCTCCCGATATCGAAACGCCGACTATTGAAATGGTGGAATACGAACCATATTATTCCGAACCGGGTGACTGGTATGATGATAACGGAAGACTTAGAGAGCCGGTAGAGGACAATTTATGGTATCATACTCCGGTTATAGCAGATATGAGCCGGTTATGCGCAGTGCCGGAGGAAGTACTGAACAAAGCCTCTACACGGGAACTGGTTGAACTTGTGGTAAACAGCAGACTGAATTATCTTGGTACAACAGGTGAGTACGATGCCGGAATGGAATTAATGCGCATGAGATACAATGCAATGAGAGAACTGCTTGCCAGAGAGGACTGTGCCGAGGCAGTGTTGAAATATTATGAGGATTATGATATTCCGCTTCACCGGGCATTTGACTATTCACTGATATCGGAAGATTGGGAATGGCAGGAATTTATTGATAAATCATTGGACATATTCGATAATGAAGAGTATTCTGCCCAGATTAACAGGGATACTTTTGTCAAGTATAATCTTAACTGCTGTGAGTGGCTTATGACACAGGAAAGTTATATTAAGCAATTAAGTGATGAGCAATGCATTAGGACGGTTGAGGCTGTACGGAAAAAATCTGAGGAACTTCAAAAAAGTGATTATTCAAAATCCATAAGTAATTACTTTGAGAAAGCCATGAAAAACAAGCCCGGCAGGATGTCAAAGTATCTTGCGGCAATTGAGAGAACGGATGGATAAGAAATGAAGAGAAAAATTATATACATATCGGCAGTTACCGGTGTGGCACTGGCAATACTGATTGTCAGTCTGGTAAACCGTTTCAAGGACAGAAATAAGTATACGGATGTAGTAATAACGGGTCATGATGAAAACAATATGTATTTTACGGTTGGCTCGCTTAGCTATTCTTATAATGAATCCGATGGCGTAAAGAAGATAAAAAAACATACCGGAGATTATGAAACGGAACAAGATGTTGAGCAGATATTATCGGGAGCGACGCTCCCCGAAGGAAGTAATACGGATGTCAGGGATATGATCACAGACGGAAAAGCGGTGTATTACTGGAGAAAGCTTTCCGAAGATACTTTTAAACTGTATGCGTATATTCCGAAGACCGGGGAGAGCAGATCTGTATGTGATTACACGGATATGCTTGATGCAGATAAACTGTATGATGGGCATACCAATCCTTGCAGTTTATATATGTGGAAAGATCATATATATTCGGAAGGCTACCGCTCGGATATACTGATGTTTGATATCACATATGATGATGACGGGTATCCGGTAAGCGTGACATTTAATAAGACTATATTTGAATTTGACAAATAATATAATAAGAAACATTTCCTTACAAATGCGGCAATAGCGGCGATAAGGAAATGTTTCTTTTATTTGTGTCTGTTATTCTTTAATTATGCACTTCGCATTTCTTGTTCAGATATTCTTCGGTAATTGCGTATTTCTCATCGCCGATCGTGAAAGAGTTTTTGTTAAAACTTGAATAATCTTTAATGATACGTATCACAGATGAATAGCTCGGACAGTTATTTCCTGCAATTTCACCTGAAGTGGCGCAGATATCCACCTTGGTATGGACATTGCATGCTGTTGTAGGTTCTGTTCCGGATTCAAAATATTCTGTCTCAACCCTGTTTCCGCGCGGGTCGGAATCGCACAGACCGTCAACGGCAAGAAGACCGGAGTCCTTGCAGACTTTAACGGCGGAGATGCTGGTCGGCTTAAGCGGTTCGGAACAGTCAACATCTTTGTTGGCTTCCACGAGGACTTCCTTCCATATTCTCATATATGGGAAGCCTGCTTCCTTAGGAAAGGACTTGTTGCTGTCGTAACCGGCCCAGACGCCAACTGTATAGTTGCCGGAAAAACCAATAGCCCACTTATCGAAGTCATTCTGTGAAGTACCGGACTTACCGCTTACATACATATCGGTAGGGAAACCCAGGTTACGGAGTGTACCGCTTGTAACAACCGTGTGCAGTGCACTGGTCATAAGCCATGCGGTCGATTCCCTTATAACTTGTGTGGATTCGTTTTCAGTGTTATCAAGGATTACATTACCATCATGGTCGAGCACCTTGGTATAAAGTTTAGGTTTTACATAAACACCCTTGTTGGCGAATGTGGTATATGCCGCCGTCATTTCGAGGTTAGTAACGCTGCAGGTACCGAGCGCGATAGGAAGGTAATTGTCGGCATCCGTAAGAGTGGTAATACCGTAATTCTTAAGATACGAGATACCGGTTGAGATTCCTATGTCGTTAAGTGTCTTGACTGCCGGTACGTTTCGTGATTCGGCAAGTGCCTGTCTGACAGTTACATAACCCTTATATTTGTCGTCACTGTTTTTGATGATTTGTCCCGTGCTGTAGTAATAAGGAACGTCGTCTATTACGGTTGCGAGTGAATAACCGCATATATCAAGAGCCGGGCTGTATACGATAAGCGGCTTGATAGTGGAACCTGCCTGACGCTCGGAACTTGTGGCACGGTTAAGCGTGAGGCTTTCGGTCTTGTCACCCCGGCCTCCGATGATAACTCTTACTTCGCCGGTGCCGTTCTCTATAACCGTAAGTGAGGTCTGCGGCTGCATTGTGTAAGTAATTGTCTCACTTCCGTTGATTATTTCACCGCCGGTCTGCTCAAGAACATGATTTTTGTATTCTTCGGCATATTTGTCGGCGTCCTCGGTGGATGAAAACATAAGCTCAAAATCAGAGCCGTATTTTTCTTTAAGATATTTTAACATGCTTGATTCCGTGTAACTTGACAGGTTGTCAAACTGATCACGCACCTGAAAACGATATGTTATCGCATAAGACACATACTGATTCCAGATGTTCGGGTCATTTATAACACTTTCGGCATAATCCTGAAGTTCGGAGTCCTCACATGAATAAATGGAGAGTCCGCCACGGTATACAAGGTTATAAGCCTGTGTATAAGTATATCCTTTCTGCGCCATCAAGTCTTCCATAACATCCTGCACAAGTGCATCGGTATAATATGAATATGCCTTGCTTGCCGCAGCCGAACTATGGATATTCTGGATGCGGGCATATACATCATCCGCGAGAGCTTCATCATATTCGGCTTTAGTGATCAGCTTCTGTTCATACATATATTTAAGGACCGTGTTACGGCGCTCTGCGTTCTTGTCCGGATGCCTTACCGGATTATATTTGGATGGGTTCTGCGTAATGGCAGCAATTACCGAGCTCTCCGAAATTGTAAGTTCTGATACATCTTTATTAAAATAATTACGCGCGGCAGACTGCACACCGAGGTTATTATTGCCGAGGTTAATGGTATTAAGATAATTCTCAAGGATGAGCTTCTTGTTGTCTACATTCTCCTCAAGCTTGAGTGCCAGATACTGCTCCTGAATCTTACGCTTTATTTTGCCGGAAAGACTGCTCTCGTTACCGCCGGAGAACACGCTGTTCTTGATAAGCTGCTGTGTTATCGTGCTGGCACCCTGCGTTGACTTGAAACCGCTTATAACACCCTGATAAACGGCACGCATGATACCCTTCGCATCGATTCCGTTATGCTCATAGAATCGTTCGTCCTCGATTGCGATAAATGCATTCTGCAGACATTCCGGAATCTCATCTATCGTCACATAGATACGGTTGGCACCGGAAGCGACGAGAGTCTCTGTCTGGTTACCATTATGATCATATACCGTGGTCTTGTACTGTGATGGCGTAACGTCGTTAAGTGTGATATCGGGTGCTGTCTCGATAAGACCGGTAAATGCTCCGGCTCCCATGCATCCGACTGAAATTGCACCGAATACAAACAGGATAACGATAAATTTAAATGTATATACCAATGCTTTCGTGCCCATTTTTATACGGTGGGATGAGAGCATTTTCTGTTTCTGCTTGATGCTGTCACTACTGAAATTCATATATTCCGTCCTTTCAACAATCGTTCAATTCAGTATATCAAATTATTGCCAATAAATAAAGAAAAAAAGCCTAAATGTAACAAAAACTTAACATTTGTATAAAGATATATGATATACTTATGGATAGTTGACAGGAGGTTTTTATGACAGGATTAATTACGGTCAGAAATGGCGGAGAGGGCTGTTATGAAGAGAAAAAATCCCGCTTTCTTGCCGCAGTATACAGCGTTGAAAGCGATGAACAGGCAGCTTCGTATATAGAGGCGGCGCGAAGAAAATATTGGGATGCAAGACATAACTGTTATGCATTTGTCATAGGTAATAATAATGAAACGACGCGCTGCAGTGATGACGGCGAACCATCCGGGACTGCCGGAAAGCCGATACTTGAAGTTATCACGCGGGCCGGGATACATAACTGCCTGATAATTGTGACGAGATATTTCGGCGGAACGCTTTTGGGGACCGGAGGCCTTGTGAGGGCATACACAGCTGCCGCAAAGGATGCGCTTGCAACGTCGGAGCTTATAATGCTCGTGCCGGGCGTCAGATATATGATTACTACCGATTATACGGATGAGGGTAAAATAAGGCGTTCGCTGCCTGAATATGACGGTGTTATCGAAGATGTCGGATATTCGGCTGATGTTGTGATGAAAGTCCATATTAAATCTGAATACAGCAAGGCTTTTATGGATAGAATTACGGAAATAACAGGCGGCAGGGCTGTCGTTAAGGAAGACGGTATCCTGCCGGTTGAAATTCCGTATATAATTGAATGATTATTTTTCTTTAGATGTGATTTTGGACACAATAAATGGGAAAACAGCCACTACCCAGATTACAACAATTATGTAACGGATTATATTGACGGGAACAGAATCCGGGCCGATAAGCTTAAGTCCCTGCTTGAAAGCGAGTGAAGTAGCCAGACCGGCGATGACTTTAACAATCTGTCCCCATACCGTCCTGACGGAACGCGGGTCATAATGGATGAATTCCTTTTCGAGAAACCATCCTATTCCGAACCCTATACCGGCACCGGCAGCCTTGAAGCCGTCCATAGCCAGTTCTGTGGTGGATTTACCGGATGACACCACATAGCTGCTGTAAATGATGAGCGCAATGGATATGACCTCGGTGAGGATGAACACTATTACATTGGCTTTATCGTTGGATGATATGCGGTCATAGAGAAGGCTTACGGCGGCTGAGGTGACAATTGTTATTGCAAAAGCGGTTATGACGTCCTGGGGCGTATGGCATCCGAGGTACATTCTTGAGAACATCACGGCGGCAATTATTACAAAGCTTACGATGTAAAACCAGCTTTTCTTTATATGAAATGCAACCGAACTGAACAATCCGGTCACACCCTGGGTATGTCCGCTCGGAAACGAATAACCGGTTGCTGCCTTACGCGCCGATTCCACACAGGTAAGCCTTGAATCCCTTACCCACGGCCTTTCGACACGGCAGGCTATCTTGGCACCTTGTACGAGAAGTCCCGATATGAAATAAGTGAAGCAGAGCTTGTAAGCAAAATTCTTATTGATGCACCAGTATATGATGCAGAGCGCGGCTATAACTATTAATTCGCCGCCCAGGTTGGTAATTATTGACATTATGGTATCCAGAACCGGATTACGCAGATTCTGGAGAGTATACAGAAAATCCATAAATGCTCCTTTCATCAGGTGATTTTATTGATAAAAACATTATAGCACAAGATGCATCCACTTATAAATATAGTATTTATTTTTTGGTAAAAATATGGTAAAATAATTATCTAAATAGTTAACAACTAAACTATAATATATTACATGGAGGAGCACATGAAAATTACTTTTATCGGAGCTGACCACGAAGTTACCGGCAGCTGCCATGTTATTCAGGCCTGCGACAAGAACATACTTATTGACTGCGGAATGGAGCAGGGAACCGACGATTATGAGAATCAGGAACTTCCCATGAATGTGCCGGATATTGATTATGTGCTTTTGACACATGCGCATATAGATCATTCGGGACTTCTCCCGCTTATTTATGCCAGAGGATTCAGAGGATCTATTTTTGCAACAGAGGCAACAGTTGATTTATGCCGTATCATGCTCAAGGATTCGGCACATATTCAGGAAACGGAGGCTGAATGGAAGAACAGGAAGGCTAAGCGTGCCGGAAAAGAACTGGTTGAGCCTATGTATACCCTTAATGATGCAGAAGGTGTACTTGAATTTCTTGTACCTTGCAATTATGATGATAAGATTGAACTGGCACCGGGCATAGATATAAGGTTTTCGGATGCAGGACATCTGCTTGGGTCAGCAAGCATTGAGATGTGGATAACCGAAGGTCCGTATACCAGAAAAATAGTATTCTCCGGCGATATCGGCAATGTAAACAGACCGATAATCAAGGATCCGAAGTATATAACGGAAGCAGACTATGTGGTTATGGAATCCACATATGGAGACCGTTATCATAATGCATCGGTCGACTATGTAAAGGTACTTGCCGAAATTACACAGAGAACCTTTGACAGGGGCGGCAATGTGGTCATTCCTTCTTTTGCAGTCGGAAGAACACAGGAGATGCTGTATTATTTCAGATGCATTAAGAAAGAAAATATGATACACGGACATGATGGATTCCAGGTATATGTCGACAGCCCGCTCGCGGTTGAGGCTACACAGGTTTTTAACCGCAACAGGGAATGCTGCTTTGATGAAGAAGCGATGAAACTTGTTGCACAGGGTATTAACCCGTTGCAGTTTCCGGGACTTATGCTTTCGGTTACGAGTAACGACTCAAAGGCAATTAATTTTGACAACAGGCCTAAGGTTATCATATCGGCGTCGGGAATGTGTGAAGCCGGACGTATAAGACATCACCTTAAACATAATCTCTGGCGCAAAGAGAGTACGATCGTGTTTGTAGGATATCAGGCCAACGGAACGCTTGGACGCGCACTTCTCGAAGGGGCATCCGAGGTAAAGCTTTTCGGGGAAACGATAGATGTGGAAGCGGAAATTGTGAAACTTGAAGGCGTAAGCGGTCATGCCGATAAGGCCGGGCTTATTAAGTGGATAGAGGCATTTGATCCGAAACCGTCCAAGGTGTTTGTTGTACACGGTGAAAGTGACGTATGCGAAGGATTCACGAAGTGTCTTACAGATGAGCACGGACTGGATGCGGTTGCACCTTTCAGCGGATGCAGTTATAATCTTATTGACGGAACATGTATACGCGAAAGTGTAGGCGAGCGTAAGGTTAAACCGGTTGTCAGAAAGGCTTCGGATGTGTTTGAACGACTTGTGGCAGCGGGCAGAAGACTTATGACTGTTATAAGACATAATGAAGGCGGCGCTAACAAGGATCTTGCAAAGTTTGCCGACCAGATTAATTCCATTTGTGATAAATGGGACAGATAAAATTATTCGGAGGTTTATATGCCAAAGTTTTATGAAGATAAGGAACTTAAGCGTCTGCAGTCGATGGAGATGGGGATTCTTAAGGATTTCATGAAAATATGCGATGAGAACGGGTTACGCTATTTTGGAGTGGCCGGAACCGGAATAGGTGCAATAAGGCATGGCGGATTCATTCCGTGGGATGACGATATTGATATTGCGCTTCCGCGCGAGGATTATGAGAAGTTCATTAAACTGGTTGAAGAAAAGATGGGCGATAAATATTACGTCCTGAATGCCGAACATAATCCGAATTTTCCTCTTATGACAACAAGGCTGTGCATACGTGGCACGAAGTTTGTGGAAAATGCTCTTAAGAATATCAATTGTGATCTGGGTATTTTCCTCGATATATATGCATACGACAATTATCCGGACAATGATTTTCTGTTTTTTATTCAGAAATGGAGAGCGTGGTTTTTCTCAAAACTTCTTATATTAAGAAGCATACCTGAACCGGTTATATTCCAGACAGGATTTCTGGGCGCGGTCATTAAGGCGGTATGCAGGTTTGTGCATCATGCAATGGTATTTTTAAGGATTGATAAGAAGGCATTATACAGAAAATGTAAATCGATATGCACCATGTACAATAATACCGAGACTAAGAGGTTCGGATACCCGTGTGATACTGACGCGAATACCAATATGCTGTATAAACGCAGAACGTTTCCGTGCAGAAAATGGAAGTTTGAAGATGTGGAACTTAATTTCCCGAGGGATATGAAGGGAATGCTGCGTAATTTCTTTGGCGATACTTATATGCAGCTTCCGCCGGTTGAGAAACGTAAGACACATTTTCCTTATATACTTGATTTCGGTGATGGCGAAAGAATAATTAACGATTAGTTTTTTTACAGAGGTGGGCAATGAAAAAATTACTATTTGTTTATAATTCACATTCAGGCAAAGGGCTTATCAAAAATAAGCTTATGGAAATAATTGATATTTTTACCAGGAACGGATATATGGTTACCGCATATCCGACGCAGCACGCGATGGATGGGTATGACCGGGTATGTGAGGCTGACGGGTTATATGATATGATAGTATGCAGCGGCGGAGACGGTACTCTTAATGAGGTTATCTCGGCTATGATGACACATATCAATGAACGTCCGGTTCTGGGATATATACCGGCGGGTTCCACAAATGATTTTGCATCGACACTCGGTATTCCGAAGAATATGATTAAGGCAGCAGCGAAGATTTCAGATGGAAAAGTTATGTCATATGATATAGGCGTTATGAACGGAAGGTACTTCAATTATGTAGCTGCTTTCGGATTATTTACTGATGTTTCATATAAGACGCCTCAGAATGTCAAAAATGTTCTGGGACACCAGGCGTATGTATTTGAGAGCCTTAAGAGCCTTTCCAATATAAAGTCCTATTATCTCGCGATACATTGCAATGAAATAGAAATGAAAGGAAGTTATATATATGGTATGATTTCCAATTCGCGCTCGGTTGGCGGAGTGAAGGACATATGCGGTAAGGACGTGGAACTCGATGACGGACTCTTTGAAGTGACTCTGGTTAAAGAACCTGTTTCTCCGCTTGAATTACAGCAGATAGTGGCGGGACTTTTGTCAAAAAACCAGAAAAGCCCTATGGTTGAGCGCTTTAAGACGGACAGGATTGTGATAGAGAGTGATAAGGCTGTCGAATGGACTGTTGACGGTGAGAACGGAGACGCCCATCAGAGAGTTGAGATATCGGTTGTCAATAAAGCGATAGATATCATGGTATAATATCATTTATCTGCGTCAAGGATTTCATCTATTTTATCGGAATAATAATCAATCAATAATTCGGTGACCATGGAGTAGCGTACATCGCCTTCAGTGTCACCGTTTAATTTTATGTAAGTATCGTTGGCCGACTGGACAGCATCATTAAGGCTTCCTCCAAACATATTTCCGGCCTCTCTCCAATATTTTCCCTGTGCGTTTAAATCGGTGATCACACCACGGTCAAGTGTGCTTATGAGCTCGCTGTAATGTTCGGAGGAGAGATTATTGTATAATTCATTCATTACATATATAAGCATTTCTACGCTTGCGCTGTATCTGAGAGATTCACTATCGGAAGCCATACATGCGGCATAACCGATGAAATTGGCCTCATCCTCGTGTATAAAACCGCTTAAGTGAGCCAGTTCATGGCAGATGGTGTGCGGTATATCAATATCCGGAATGTCGGAATTATAGTTGGCCTCCATTGTGAAAGGCGAATAGAAGCCTTCCATGCCGGTGGCGGACATCAGTTTTGAAGCAAGGATTGGTTTAGCGTGTGGGTAATAATCGGTCATAAAAGGATAACTCTGCCTTGCGGCATGCATTGCATCAACGCATAACTCGTTGACATCAAGGCTGCCGGTGGTGAATACGCCGTTGCTGTCACGTTCCACTTTATCTGATAAATCAGCTGCATCGTCCGCAATTATTTTAAAGAGAGCGGCAAGCTCATCCACGCTGTGCGCCTCAAGTTCCATATTGGCACACACAGTAAAGGAAAGCCTATGATATAGTATAGTACAGTTGAAACTCAGTATAAGCAGGCATACCATAACAATGCAGGCAAGATTCAGAAGATATTTCTTCAGCCTGTATGTGAAAAAACAAATCGAAGCCTTGCTGTGGTTATGTACAAGCGTAATTATGAGACGGACTATGGCATATATTACAATGACGGCTGCCACATATATAAGAATCTCTATTATGGAAAACGGTGCAAGAGAGCTTACGGCTCCCATAACTTTGACAACATTAGGATATACGGCCGTGCAATATGCCTGCGCAAAAACCGTACTCACACGGAACATTATGTTTATGGATATAAGTGCCGTAAGAAGTACCGACAACACAATGATATATCTCTTGTAATTGATAAATTTTAATTCTTTAGGTCCTGATTTCTTCATTATGATTAACTCTCCGTAATATTATGTATATATTTTACATTCTATAAGCCTTCCGTTCAATAAAATTAATCAAAAAAACATAAATCCTTAATAATTATAAGTAATATTGGCACAGAAAAGTGGTTTTGGAACAGAATGACATTATTATGTTAAGAAAAATAAGCATAACGTGATGGTGGGAAACGAATTTTAATGAAAAAATAACCAAACAATTCATAAATTAGTCAGATAAATAAGCATAGTATTGCAAAAAGTCAAATAATCAGACAATTTACAAAAAAATCCTGTTTACAACCGGAAAAAACGGTAGTATATTACAGATATTCAATTTTTGGAAAGGACAGGGAAGAATGATTTACGATAACACACACAACGACGGATTGTATAATCCACAGTTTGAACATGATAACTGTGGTATCGGTGCAATCGTTAATATCAAGGGAATCAAGACTCACAAGACGGTTGAGAACGCACTCAGCATTGTGGAGAATCTTGAACACCGTGCAGGAAAGGATGCCGAAGGCAAGACCGGTGACGGTGTCGGCATCATGCTTCAGATATCCCATAAATTTTTCTCCAAGGCATGCAAGCAGCTTGGAATAGATATCGGCGGCGAACGTGAATACGGCGTCGGGATGTTCTTTTTTCCACAGGACGAGTTAAAAAGAAAACAGGCCATGAAGATGTTTGAAAACATCGTGGAGAAGGAAAATCTTGAATTTCTCGGCTGGAGAGAAGTTCCGATAAGACCCGAGGTGCTCGGCAGCAAGGCGATTGAAGTTATGCCTTCTATCGTACAGTGTTTTATTAAGAAACCTGAGGACTGCGAGAAAGGACTTCCTTTCGACAGAAAGCTTTATATAGTGAGAAAGGTTTTTGAACAGAGTAATGACGATACTTATGTCGTATCTCTTTCAAGCAGAACAATAGTATATAAGGGAATGTTCTTAGTCAACCAGCTCAGAACTTTCTTCCCGGATCTTTGCAGCAAGGATTATGAATCGGCGATTGCGACGGTACATTCAAGATTCAGCACGAATACCAATCCAAGCTGGAGAAGAGCTCATCCTAACAGATTTATCGTACACAACGGCGAAATTAATACAATCAAAGGCAATGCCGATAAGATGCTTGCCCGCGAGGAAAATATGAAGAGCAAGTATTTTGAAGGCAGTATGCATAAGGTTATCCCGGTAGTCAATACCGAGGGTTCAGATTCGGCAATGCTTGATAACACACTTGAATTTCTCGTAATGAGCGGAATGGATCTGCCGCTTGCGGTTATGATCACGATTCCTGAGCCTTGGATGAATAATAAGCTTATAAGCCTTGAGAAGAGGGATTTCTATCAGTACTATGCGACCATGATGGAGCCGTGGGACGGACCCGCATCAATTCTTTTCTCGGACGGTGATGTTATGGGCGCCGTACTTGACCGTAACGGACTCAGACCTTCACGTTATTATATTACCAATGATGATTACCTTGTCCTTTCATCGGAGGTCGGTGTTCTTGACATTGATCCATCCAACATCAGGATTAAAGAGAGACTTCATCCGGGCAAGATGCTTCTTGTAGATACTGTTGAGGGAAGGGTCATCGATGATGAAGAACTTAAGAACAGATATGCTACAAGAAAACCTTACGGCGAATGGCTCGATAACAATCTTGTAATGCTGCGTGACCTTAAGATTCCTAACAAAAAAGCTATCGAATATGATAAGACGGAGCGCGCAAGACTTCAGAAGGCATTCGGATACACATATGAGGATTTTTACTCAGCAATACTTAATATGGCCAAGAATGGTTCGGAGCCGATTGCGGCAATGGGTGTTGACACGCCGTTAGCACCGATTTCCAAACAGAGACCGTCTTTGTTTGAGTATTTTAAACAGCTTTTTGCCCAGGTTACTAACCCGCCTATTGATGCGCTTCGTGAGAAAATAGTCACCGCAACATCCGTATATATAGGTAAAGATGGAAATATCCTTGAGGAGAAGGCAGAGAACTGTCATGTACTCAGGGTTGACAATCCGATACTTACCAACATGGATTTATTAAAAATTAAAAATATGGATAAGGAAGGTTTCAAAGTCGCTGAAATTCCTATCACATATTATAAGAATACATCTCTTGAGAAAGCTATTGACAGAATGTTTGTTGAAGCCGACAGGGCGCACGGAGACGGAGCCAACATCATTATTCTCACTGACCGCGGAGTTGATGACAACAGAGTTGCAATTCCTTCGCTCCTTGCAGTGGCAGCAATGAACCAGCATCTTGTCGTTACCAAGAAAAAGACCAGCGTTGCCCTTATTCTTGAAAGCGGTGAGCCGAGAACGGTACATCATTTTGCAACACTTCTCGGATATGGTGCATGTGCAATTAACCCGTATCTTGCACAGGATACTATCAAAGAACTTATTAATATAGGTATTCTTGACAAGGATTATTATGCAGCTGTTGAGGATTACAATAAGGCGATACTTACAGGAATCGTCAAGATTGCATCCAAAATGGGTATATCCACAATACAGTCATATGAAGGCTCTAAGATTTTTGAGGCAATAGGTATTGCTCCGGAAGTTATTGATAAATATTTTACCGGAACGGTCAGCAGAATCGGAGGCATCACACTTAAGGATATCGAGGAAGATGTCAATGTGAGACACAGCCGTGCATTTGATCCGCTCGGACTTACGGCAGACGAGACATTCGACAGCGTGGGAAGCCATAAATTAAGAAGCGGAAAGGAAGAACATCTGTACAATCCGCAGACAATACATCTTCTCCAGCTTGCAGCCCGCAACGGCGACTATGAGACATTTAAGGAATATTCACATCTTATTAATGAAGAGATGGATCCTGTCACATTAAGAGGCTGCATGGATTTCAAATTTCCGGAGAAAGGCGTTCCGATTGAAGAAGTTGAGAGCGTTGACTCTATAGTAAAGAGATTTAAGACCGGTGCCATGTCATACGGTTCGATTTCGCAGGAAGCACACGAAACTCTCGCAATCGCGATGAACACACTTCACGGAAAATCTAACAGCGGTGAGGGCGGAGAGAGCATTGAGAGACTTACAGTCGGCCCTGACGGGCTTAACAAGTGTTCCGCAATCAAGCAGGTTGCATCCGGACGTTTCGGTGTTACATCAAGATATCTTGTAAGTGCCAACGAAATCCAGATTAAAATGGCACAGGGTGCTAAGCCGGGAGAGGGCGGACACCTTCCGGGCGGCAAAGTATACCCGTGGATTGCCAAGACAAGGCTTTCAACTCCGGGTGTAAGTCTTATCTCACCGCCGCCTCATCACGACATATATTCGATCGAAGATCTGGCGCAGCTTATATATGATCTGAAAAATGCCAACAATCAGGCGAGAATTTCTGTCAAGCTGGTATCGGAGGCCGGAGTCGGAACGGTAGCGGCAGGTGTTGCCAAAGCCGGTGCACAGGTAATCCTTATATCCGGTTATGACGGAGGAACAGGTGCAGCACCGGGAAGCTCGATTCACAATGCCGGACTTCCGTGGGAACTTGGACTTGCTGAGACGCACAGAACTCTTATTATGAATAATCTTCGTAACAAGGTGATTGTTGAGACAGATGGCAAGCTTATGAATGGCCGTGATGTCGCTATAGCATGTCTCCTCGGAGCAGAAGAATTCGGATTTGCAACAGCACCGCTTGTAACACTCGGATGTGTTATGATGCGTGTATGTAATCTTGATACATGCCCGGTCGGCGTCGCAACACAGAATCCTGAACTCAGAAAGAGATTTGCAGGTAAACCTGAGTATGTAATCAATTTTATGAGGTTTGTTGCAGAAGAACTTCGTGAATATATGGCAAAACTCGGATTCAGAACACTTGATGAGATGTGCGGAAGAACAGATATGCTTTTCCAGAAAAAAGACGGAAGTGCTAAACGCCACGGTAAAATAGATTTGTCAGCCATCCTTGATAATCCGTATGCCGGAGTAGAAAAGATGGAATATTACAACAAGCATGTGTATGATTTTAAACTCGACAAGACGCTCGACGAAACCGTTCTTATTAAAGAACTTATGCCTTCTCTTAAGAAAAAGCAGAAGAAGAGCATTGAACTTGATGTAACCAATGTAAACAGCCGTGCTTTCGGTACAATGTTCGGTTCTGAAATAACAAGACTTTATACTGACGGGCTTGATGAGGATACTTATACAATAAGATGTAACGGCAACGGTGGACAGAGCTTTGGTGCTTTTATTCCTAAGGGACTTACAATAGAACTTGTCGGAGATTCCAACGATTACTTTGGTAAGGGCCTTTCGGGCGGCAAGCTTATCGTATACCCGCCTAAGAGTTCGGATTTCAAATATGATGAAAATATAATTATCGGTAATGTCGCTCTTTACGGTGCTACAAGCGGTGAGGCGTACATTAACGGTGTTGCCGGCGAACGTTTCTGCGTCCGTAACTCAGGCGCCACAGCGGTAGTCGAGGGCGTCGGCGAGCATGGATGTGAATATATGACCGGCGGCCGCGTGGTAGTTCTCGGTAAGACCGGAAAGAACTTTGCAGCCGGTATGAGCGGCGGTATCGCTTATATTCTGGATGAGGATAATAAATTATATCTCAACCTTAACAAGGAGCTTATAAGTTCCGAAGAAGTTACGGATAAATATGATGTCCTTGAACTTAAACAGATGATACAGAAACATGTGGCATATACCAATTCCGAAAAAGGCAAGCATATTCTTGATAACTTCAGTGAATATCTTCCTAAATTTAAGAAAATAATGCCACATGATTATAAGAAGATGCTTAATCAGATAGTCCAGATGGAAGAAAAAGGACTTTCAAGCGAACAGGCACAGATAGAAGCGTTCTACGCGCTTAAGAAATAGGAAAGGAGGAAGACAGATATGGGAAAACCAACAGGATTTATGGATTATGAAAGAGTTGACAGCGAGGCAGTTACGCCAACTCAGAGAATTAAGAATTTTAATGAGTTTCACAAGGCACTTCCTCTCGAAAAACAGTGTGAACAGGCCGCCAGATGTATGGACTGCGGTGTGCCGTTCTGCCAGTCGGGCAAGATGCTTAAGGGTATGATAAGCGGATGTCCGCTTAACAACCTGATTCCGGAGTGGAATGAACTTCTTTACATCGGTAATTATAAAAGGGCATATCACAGACTTGCCAAGACGAGCAATTTCCCTGAATTTACGTCAAGGGTCTGCCCGGCACTTTGTGAGAAGGCTTGTACATGCGGACTTAACGGTGATGCCGTAAGTACGAAAGAAAACGAGAAAACAATTATAGAATATGCTTTTGAACACGGTTATGTCGAACCGGAAATTCCGGCAGTCCGTACAGGCAAAAAAGTCGCTGTCATAGGTTCGGGACCTTCCGGACTTGCAGCAGCGGATCTTCTTAATATGCGCGGACACAGTGTTACTGTATATGAGAGAGCAGACCGTGTCGGAGGCCTCCTTATGTACGGCATCCCGAATATGAAACTCGAAAAATGGGTTGTTGACCGCCGTGTTGAGCATCTTAAAGCAGAGGGCGTTGAATTTATTACCAATGCAGATGTCGGCAGAAATGTCAAAGCACAGACACTCATTAAGGATTATGATGCCATTGTGCTTGCCTGCGGTGCCGCTAATCCCCGTGATATCAAGGCGGAAGGCCGCGATGCCAACGGTATCTATTTTGCGGTCGATTATCTCAAATCAGTAACCAAGAGCCTTCTTGATTCTGATTTTAAGGACAAGAAATACATCGACCCTAAGGATAAAAATGTCGTTGTTATCGGTGGTGGAGATACCGGCAACGATTGTGTCGGCACATCAATCCGTCTCGGCTGTAAATCAATCACACAGCTTGAGATGATGCCTAAGGCTCCGGATGAGCGTGCTGCGAATAACCCATGGCCGCAGTGGCCGAAGGTCTGCAAGACTGATTATGGTCAGGAGGAGGCCATTGCCGTATTCGGACACGACCCGAGAATTTATCAGACGACGGTCAAGGAATTTGTTAAGGACAAAAACGGCAATCTCAAGAAACTGGTATGTGTTAAGCTGGAATCTAAGAAAGATGAGAAAACCGGACGTTTTATGATGGCAGAGGTCGCCGGAAGTGAGTTTGAGCTTCCTTGCGAGATGGTTCTTATCGCGGCAGGATTTCTCGGAAGCCAGAAATATGTAACAGACGCATTCGGCGTGGAAGTGGATGCCCGTACCAACGTCAAAACCGCTCCTGATGCTTTTGCAACAAGTGTCCCTAAGGTTTTTGCGGCAGGCGACATGCATATCGGACAGTCGCTTGTGGTACGTGCGATAAGACAGGGTCGTGACGTGGCCAAAGAGGTTGATAAATACCTTATGGGTTACACTAATCTTGAGTAGTGTTCATTTCAACAAAATCAATAACTTTGAACCCGCATCCGGTATACAGGCCGAATGCGGGTTTATTATTATCCGCAACCTGGAGAAGTATCTCCCTCCCGCCGGGAATTATGTCTTCAAGTACACTGTACATCATTTCGCGCGCGTATCCTTTACCTCTGTATTCAGGTTCTATATATACACCGAATATATTCACTGTCCGCTTCTCTTCATATATTGATATCGAACCGATTTCCGTATCGCCAATTGAAAAAAAGTAAGTACTTTCAATCCCCCCGTCTTTGTCCGGCTCCATGCTTTCGATTTCACACTCAAGAAAGGTACAACAATGTGGCAGCGGCTCTTTACCGCAATATTTCATAAGACATTCTTTGTAAGTATCTGACATTACAACCTCGAAAAAATAATAAAATAGTCTTGACAAATCAATTGTCCTGTTGTATATTATCACTTGTGACTGTCACAGGTCAATACAAATACATAATACTTTATATGCGCGAGTGGCTCAGTGGTGGAGCGTCTCCTTGCCAAGGAGAAGGTCGCGGGTTCGATCCCCGTCTCGCGCTTTTAGTTTGCCCAAAAGTGGTCCGTTATTTAGTGTACAGGAAGGTGGTACATTGCGTAACGGACCTTTCCTTATGCGGTTGACAATTTTTTTGCATTGGATGTATAGTAATGATATCAGGAGGTATTATTATGTTGCGTAAAGTTGCAATACTTGGGGCCGGCGCGGTAGGCTCATATGTTATATGGGGACTTTCGGGCAAAGAAGGAATAGAACTTGGAATTATTGCTGACGGTGAAAGAGCTGCAAGGCTTGTGAAAAAAGGATGCGTGATTAACGGAACGGAATACAGACCGCAGGTGTGGAGCCCGGATGAAGCGGGAGATATTGATTTGCTGGTGGTCGCACTTAAATATGGTGCATTGGAAGGTGCGATTGAAAGTATTAAAAAAGTTACCTCGGATAATACAGTGATAATGAGTCTTATGAATGGTGTTGACAGCGAGGAAATCATAGGCAGAGCGGTCGGCGAAGAACATATGATATATTCTTTGATAAGGGTAGCGTCACATAAGGAAGACAGAGGGTATATTTTTGACCCGGACACAACGATAGGAATTATATTCGGTGAAATTGATAAGACACATGGAAATGACCGCGTGCATGAAATAGAAAAATTATTTGAAGGCACAGGTATTCATTACCGTGCAACGGAATTTATACGTGAAGAGATGTGGAGTAAATTCTGTCTTAATGTATGCAATAATCTGCCGCAGGCTGTTGTGGGAGCCGGTGTCGGATGTTATAATGACAGTGAACATATGAGAGCGGTAAGTGATGGATTGCGTAGCGAATTGAAAGCTATAGCGGCGGCAAAAGGAATAGATATGAGTAAAGCTGCCGCCTCGTCTGTACATGGAAGCCCGGTTGCGCCGTCGACATGTTATTCGACATTGCAGGACCTCAATTCCGGCAGGCATACCGAAATAGATATGTTTTCGGGCGTGCTTATGAGAATGGGAAGAGAACTCGGCATCCCCACTCCGTATAATGAATATACATATCATATAATAAAAGCACTTGAAGAAAAAAATGACGGACTTTTTGATTATTCCGGCAGGGATAATGAAATGATATGGTCAAGATAGAAAGCCCGGCAGGAGATGGTAAAATGGAGAAAACAGTTAAAGAATCGATGATTGAACAGGTGTATGCTGTGAGACCACAGCATCTTAACAGTGCCGGAAGACTTTTTGGCGGCAAATTAATGGAATGGATAGATGAAACGGCAAGTCTTGCGGCTGTAAGGCATGCGGGATACTATGTTGTGACGGCATCGGTTGACAATCTTACTTTTATAAGGGGTGTCAATCAGCATGAAATAGTTGTGCTGGTGGCAAGGCTGACTTATGTCGGAAGAACATCAATGGAAGTCAGGGTTGACACTTATGTCGAGAAGCTTGACGGAATGAGATATCCGGTAAACAGGGCATACCTTACCATGGTAGCAGTGGATGATGACGGGCGGCCATGCGAAGTTCCCGGCCTTAAGACTGAGTCTGTAGGTGAGCAGGCTGAGTGGGAAGCCGGTAAAAAGAGAAGTGAACTGCGGCGCAAGAGAAAAAAAGAGGGTTTTTAAAATCCTTGTATTATTGGTGTTAATGGCTTATAATATATATAAGAATTATATGCATTAAGAGAAAGGCGAGTATATGTACGAGAATTATAAGGTAATTGCTTTGTGCATATCGCATATAAGCGACACCAGGCATTACGAATTTATAAGCGAACTTTACAATCACATCAGGGGAACGGATTACAGGCTTTTTATTTACCAGACATGTTCGGATATGCATTGGGATAGTAAGACTTCGACCGGGGAACAGCAGATTTTTGACCTTATGGACTACAATATTATTGATACTGTTGTGATATGGGATGAAGCGTTTTATGACAAAACAATTCCGCAGGCGATATGTGATAAGGCGCATAAGAACGGGGTGCCGGTAATCAGTATAGGTGCCAGCAGGAAAGGCTGTTGTAATATTAATTTTGAATACACATCGGGATTCGAGAAGGTAGTAAGGCATATAGTTGAAGAGCATGGAATCACCGATGTATTTGTGCTGGCGGGATCTGAGGGAAACAGATATTCGGATGACAGAATTGAGGTATGCCGTAAAGTCCTTTCGGAACATGGCGTTGTTCTTTCGGATGACAGGATCGGATATGGTGATTTCTGGGATGTGCCTACCGAGAGAGTTATTTCAGGATTGATAACGGATAACAGACTGCCGCGAGCTGTTATTTCAATAAATGATGTTATGGCTATCACAGCCTGCAATGTATTGCAGCGTAACGGATACCGGATACCGGAGGATGTGATAGTGACCGGTTTTGACGGACTGGAGGAGGCACTTTGCTGTACGCCTTCAATCACTACATGCGGATGTGACCTGGGAACAATATCGGCACATATAGTCGAATGCACTGAGAGAGCTATTGCCGGAGAAGATATATGCGGTGAAATTGAAATTCCGTATATGCTGATGCTTGAAGGATCGTGCGGATGCAATAATGAGAACAAAATAATGAATACCGGACAATTGCTTAAGATGCATAATAGTATTTTCAGGTTATACAGGGAAAATGAACATCTTATGTATGAAATGTCATCAGAGGCAATTACCTGTAAGAACAGACAGGAATTTGTTAAGTATCTTAAGAATTTTAAATTTGAGGATACATGTATCGTTGTCAGCACAGAGTGTTTTGATGATTCGCTTGAGCCGGGCAAGGCGCTTCCGGGAGGGTTCGGGGAAAATATGTATGAGATATATGCTGACGGAACCAAGGTAAGAGAACTACCGGTGCTGATAAAAAAGAAAGATATATTCGCTGATTTTGACAGTATTATGCAGAAAGACAGGCCGGTTATATTTGTTGCGCTTACGTATATGGGCATGTCAATAGGATATACGGGATTTTTCTTTGAAGTGAATACTAAGAATTATTGTATGGTTATGCAGTTTGTGACACTCATAAACACAACGCTCAGCGGTTACCGGAATATGCGGTATCTTCAGTATACAGCCCGTGCCATGGAGAATATGTACAAATACGATCATCTTACGGGACTTTATAACAGACATGCATTTTATAATGAATTGCAGAAGATGATGTCTGAACCTTTTATGGAAGATGTCGAATATATGGTTGCGGTAATCGATATGGACGGACTTAAGTATATTAATGATACATATGGCCATCAGGAAGGTGATTTTGCAATAAGTGTGGTAGCGCAGGCCGTTAAGAGTATCCCTGTAAGGGATAAGATTCTGGGACGCTTCGGCGGAGATGAAATGGTTGTATGCCTGCGTGTGGCAGATGCAAGTGAGAAAACAGGCCAGCTGCGGGCTGATATCAGAGGCTATCTTGATTATGTCAACAGAACATCGGACAAGCCATATAAGATTTCCGTCAGCCTAGGAGTGGTAACGCATGGTGTTGCAGATTTTGATTTTGACTCACAGCTTAAACTGTCGGATGCTCTTATGTATACAGAGAAGATGAACAAGAAGACCACAGGACGCTGAAATACAAAAATTACACTATATCACACTAATAATTACTATATACAATATCTGCCTGAAATATTATATTGAAGAAGTGGTAAGGGAAAATAATATTGATTATTTCCTTATAAAAAAGAAAAGGAGTTTTGGAAATGACATCTAAAAAATTACGTTTCACGGCCCTTCTTCTGGTTCTGGCAATGGTAATTACGGCAATCTGCGGATGCGGTAAGAAATCAGGTACGGGTACAGATGCCAAGGGATCCGGAGAGAATAAGACGCAGTCGGGCGAGAGCAGCGAATATGCTGATATGACTGCAATTGAGTTTACAAGACTTATGGGTAACGGAATTAACCTTGGTAATACATTTGAATCAGGTGACCGTACCAAACTCGGCACTAAATCAGCCATTAATCTTTATGAGACTAACTGGAATCAGCCGGTTACAACCAAAGAAATGGTACAGGGAATGAAAGATGCAGGATTTGATTCAATCCGTATTCCTATTGCATGGACATGTGCAATTAACTATGAAGATGGCGATTATACAATCAGGCAGGAATTCATGGACAGAATCAAGGAAGTTGTAGGATATGCTCTTGATGCCGATATGAAGGTTATCATTAATGACCATTGGGACAATCAGTGGTGGGGTATGTTCGGTGACAAGGATACATCAGTTCGTGAAAATGCAATGACACTTTACAAAGAAATGTGGAAGGGAATTGCGGAAAGCTTCAAGGATTATGACGAAAGAGTCGTATTCGAGGGAGCTAACGAGGAACTCGGAGACAGACTTAACGATAACTGGAAGAATACAGCAGGCAAGCAGACAGGTGTTCTTACACAGGACGAATGTTATGAGACAGTCAATACCATTAATCAGACATTTGTTGATGTTATAAGAGCTGCGGGAGGATATAATGAAACAAGATTCCTCCTTATACCTGGATATGATACTAACGTTGCAAAGACTTGCGATGACAGATATAAGATGCCTACTGATACAGCTAAGGACAAACTTATCGTATCAGTTCACTATTATGATCCGTCCAACTATTGTATCGACGGAAGCGTATCCGACTGGGGTGTTAAAGCGGATTACACCAATATGAACACAACACTTAAATCTCTTACCAAGTTTACGGATGCCGGATACGGTGTAATCATTGGTGAGTGGGGCGTCTTAAAGAGCGAAGGCGGCGAGGATATGTGCAATTATTATGAGAACTTCCTCAATAACTGCGATGCATACGGATATGCGCCAATGCTTTGGGATTGCAGCACTGTATATGACAGAAGCACATGTAAGATGAAATACGATGATGTGGCTAAGATTATTACAAATCACAGCTTTGATAAACAGAAAGATGCTGATGTTGAAGAGTTTAAGGCTGCAGCACTTAAGAAAACACAGAAAGCAGAATCCGATGCGCAGGATGTTGTTATAGAAGACGGTACGGCATGGATTATGTTCAACTCAAGTGACTATCAGGTAAGTTATGCAGTAGGTGACGATCATCCGTCGGGAGGTACAGCCGGCATCAAGGCAGAGGAAGCTGTTGTAACAGGGGAAGGTACATATACTGTATCTCTTGATTTCACTGAGACAGCAGGAAAGTATGCTACAAGCTTTGTATTCGCAGCAATCGGTATTTACAATGGTGAGAAACTCTTCCCTGGATATATAATTGATATTCAGGAACTTGTTATCAATGGCGAGAAGGTTGACATCAAAGATAAATGGTATACAACAACAGATGATAAGAAATGTACAAGACTTAACCTTTATAATGGATGGGTTACCAGTATGCCTGATGCAGCAAGAACTTCTGATGGAGATCCGGCATCAGCTAATCTTACAGGTGTAATTCTTCCGGAAGATTATACACAGATTAAGACAATCTCCGTAACATTTACATATGGTCCAGCTAAGTAAAATATAAATTTTGGCCGCGCGCCGTGATGGTGCGCGGCATTTTAATTTGTGTAAAAATTTTGTTAAAGCATATTGACAAAAACACATCTATGATGTATAGTACATATTGCGTTGTGATTAACGCGATATGCGCGAGTGGCTCAGTGGTGGAGCGTCTCCTTGCCAAGGAGAAGGTCGCGGGTTCGATCCCCGTCTCGCGCTTTTGTTTTGCCCAAAAGTGGTCCGTTATTTAGTGTACAGGAAGGTGGTATATTGCGTAACGGACCACATTTTTGTGCAAAGAGAGGTGCGGAGCACCTCTCGAACCCATGCGAAGCAAGGGTTCGGGTCTCCCCCGCCTGAAGACGGGCTCGGTCGGTTCGGCGGAAAAAAGGTCCACCGGACCTTTTTTTGTGTCCGCCTCACCCCGTCTCGCGCTTTTACTTTGCCCAAAAGTGGTCCGTTATTTAGTGTACACTAATATGGTACATTGCGTAACGGACCACTTTTTTGTGTCCGCCTCACCCCGTCTCGCGCTTTTGTTTTGCCCAAAAGTGGTCTGTTATATGTTGAGAATATTCCTTACAATGCCCCAGATAATGACCAGAATAAGGAATACGATATTTATCCAGGCAGGTTTGGGATTAAGGCTACTGCTGCCTGTGCGTACATAATTTATGGAAGTATATATGACAACCCATGCAATGTAAATGATTATAAATGGTGCAAAATAGTTGTAGCTTATAGCATCGGCAAATCTGAATTTGAGACAACTGAGTGCGAAACGGCTGATTCCGCATCCGGGACAGTTTAAGTGTGTTATAAGTCTGAATACGCATGGAATACCGATGCCTGTAATGTTAAAGAATATGGCATATGCAATCATAATTGCAGACACGGAAAGATATATTTTAATCAGATTAAGTAATCTTTTTTTCATGATATTACCAAAAGGGCTCCCGGTATGTGCCGGAAGCCCTTATCTTTCAATATGATGTTGAATGAATTAAGCAGCTGGTGTAAGCTTGTTGATTTCATTCTGTACAAGACATACAAGTACGATTGGTAAGAAAATACCAAGTATTATGTAAAGTACCTTGTTATCTGACGCAGGAATTCCGCGCTTAGCCTTGATAGCATTGATGTTAGCATCTGCGTTGAGTCCGAAAAGAATGAATCCTACATAGAAGAACATTAAAATGAACTGTGCTATAGCAGGCATATTACTGTTCTGACCCTCGTTATCAAGTGCTGAAATTGTTACCCACAACCAATAGAGCTGGTAGATACCACAGGTAATGATTGAAAGAATGATTACCAGTGCGATATTACGGTTCTTAAGCATATCCTTTTTTCCTCCTAGAAATATAATATATTTTATACATTCACTAATATACACGTCATGCGGCATTTTGTCAATGAAATTAGTGTAAAATTTTACTTTAAAAATTACTCTGTTTGCCTAAGCGTTATACGGAGGTTGGGACAGCTTGAAAATAAACGCTCTGTGTGATATGATTTAGCCGGTTAAAACCAAAGGAGATGACAAAATGAAAGCATTAATTATCGGAGCAGGAGCTGTAGGCGTGGCGATAGCGGCATCTGTCAGCAATGAAAATATGGAGACGGCACTTGTCGCAAGAGGCAGGACTGCGGACTATATAGAGCAGAACGGTGTAAAGCGTACAGGAATATTCGGCGTGATGAGTGCGCCGGCAGATAAGGTTCGCGTATACAGAGATTACGGACAGATCAAAGAAGCATACGATTATGTTATTATAAGTGCTAAAACACTTGCCAATTCCGAGATTGCCGACAACCTTGATAAAAACAGAGGTATCATTGCGGATGACGGTCGTATTGTTATTTTTCAGAACGGATGGGGCAATGATGATAAATACACAGAATTATTCGGCAAGGATAAAGTATATAATGCACGAATTATAACCGGATTTGAAAAAGAAAATCCGGGTACAAGCAAGGTTACGGTTCATACAGCGCCGATTCTTCTGGGCTCATTATTCGGATTTGATAATGAATGTATGAAACCGCTTGCCGATGCGATTAATGCATCAGGCATTCCAAGTGAAGTCTCGGACACAATAGAAGAAGCATTGTGGGCTAAAATGTTATTTAATACTACACTCAATCCGCTGGGCGCAATACTTGGTACCACATACGGAGCAATGTCCGAAATGAACAATGCAGTCCAGATAATGAACAGCCTTATAGGAGAAACTTACGATGTTATGGGTGCCGCCGGGTACAAAACATACTGGCCGGATGCAGATACGTATAAGAAAGTTTTCTATTCAAAGCTGGTTCCGGATACATATGCACACCGTTCGTCCACGCTTCAGGATATGGAAAAAGGAATACCTACGGAAATTGATACACTTAACGGATGTGTTATCAGAATTGCAGATAATTATTCTGTCGAAGTGCCTGTACATAGAACGATATATAATATTATAAAATCTATGGAGCAGAGAAATAAGTAGACCATTACGCCCGAATGTAGGGTTATTATAACAGATTGCAATTTGTGTTATAGTATGTTATGATATTGAACGGAGTAAGCGAAAACAGCATTCGGAGGATAAGAATGAGTTATTTAGTTTTTTCAGATGTTTCACTTGATATTGATAAGAACTTTGCAGACAGCCATGATGTAAGATATGTCCCTATGGAATATGTACTCGGAGATGAGACATTCCATTGCGATAAGCCGGAAAGCGATTCTATGATGCATAATTATTATGAGAAACTCAGACAGAAAGTCAAGACTCAGACCAGTCAGATTACACCGACACATTATATGGATCTTTTTGAACCGCTTATTAAAGAAGGCAATGACATAGTATATCTTTCGCTTTCAAGCGGACTCAGCAATACATATGAATCAGCATGTCTTGCGGCCAGAAATCTTAAAGAAGATTATCCGGATGCCGTTGTTGAGATAGTGGATTCCTTAAGTGCGACAGGCGGAATGGGACTTTTGACAGAATCGGCTTTTGCCAATAAAGAAGCGGGAATGAGTGCATCGGAGAATGCAGAGTGGCTCAGAAAATATGCACTGAAGGTACGCCATTGGTTTAAGGTTGAAGACCTTATGTACCTTAAAAGAGGCGGACGTGTATCTGCTGCAACCGCAGTGGTCGGAACTGCACTTAATATTAAGCCGATACTTTGCATCAACCGAGAGGGTAAGCTTGATACAATAGATAAGAAACGTGGTAATAAGCTTGCGCTTAAAGCTCTTGTGGATAAGTTTGAAGCTACTTACGACCCATCGGTAAGTGATGTGGTATATATAAGCTGCGCCGATTGTGTAGAAGAAGCACAGACACTGAAAGAAATGATACTCGTAAACCACCCTGAACTTAAAGTAAGGATGACAATGTTAAGCCCGATTATCGGGGCTCACACAGGCCCGGATATGCTTGCACTTATTCATTACGGAACAGAGAGATAATAATAATGCCGGTTTCCCTAAGGTACGGGAAACCGGCTTTTTAGGTTCAGATATATCCGTCCATGGCTCTGTCGTTAACATATACCGGAAGCTCGGTATGGATATCAGGTGGGAGAGAACGGGAACTGTCCTTAACCAGCATGACTCCATCGCGTTTTAATATGGCATTGACATAATCCGCGGCACTTTTTATAGGGTGTTCAAATCCCATGCCGTAATGCCTGTCGGGAGCAAGGGAACCTATTTTGTGCAAATCTGAGCCGGACGTCATGAAAATATTATGTTTTGTACAATAAATCTCGGCATTGTGGTTATGCCGGTCTTCATTAAATGAATTGTATCCCTCCATGGCATCACAGTTCTCGGGATTAAGATGAATTGAATCCAGGTATCCGCGTTCTCTGAATGGGTGGGCCTGGACAACAAGACCTCCGTCATTGTGTATTATATTATATTGCATACTACGGCTGTAGGACAGAATATCCGGATGATTTAAAAGCCATTCCTTATCAAGCCCGTAAATCAAAAACTCATCACCTTCAAAATTAGCTTCCCATCCGAAATAAACGGGAAATCCTATTGCATCGCCGGCTTCTTTGGCATGTTCATAACCAAGGCAGAATTCATTGACGCGCTGTTCCCAGCTGTCATACTTAGGAATCCTTGTATTGCCGTTGAAAAAATGGTCAGTTATGAATATACCGTCATATCCTAAATCTTTATAATATTGAGGATACATGCTGCCGGGAGTAACCCCGCACAGGCTTCCCTCGTATGTATGCAAATGTGTCTCATATCGGAACATATACAGCCTCCGTAAATTATCTCAATTAGAATAAAATTATTATATCACTTTTTTAATAATGGCTGTAAATTTTTTCGGGTTTATGATAAAATTTATTGCATAATAGGCGGATGATCTGGGCGGATGATTATGAATAAGAGAATAACAACGGATATATTAAAAATAACAGCCATGGTATCAATGCTTACAGACCATGTTGCTGTCGCGTTTGCCGGATTTGGAATGCCGGCAGGCATATACTGGACAATGAGATGCATCGGCAGACTGGCATTTCCCATATATGTATATTTTCTGGTGCAGGGATATATATATACACATTCTGTGGGTAAATATGCAATAAAACTGGGGCTGCTTGCCGTTATCTCCGAAATACCGTATGATATGACGGTATATGGATGTTTTTTTGATTTCAGGCATAATAATGTTTTATTCACACTTGTACTTGCGCTGCTTGTTTTATGGGCGACTGACAGCCTTTATAAGAAAAACCGATGGCTGGTGCCGGTTGCGGCGGTTATTGTCATTTGGACAGCGGCATTAAGTCACATACTTGGACTTGATTATTCTTACAGATGTATTCTGCTTGCGCTTATTTTCTATTACGCAAGACAGTATGAAGTAATTATGTATACGGCGGCTGCAATCATATCGGCAATAAGCGGAAGCCTGGCAAGTCTTGTGGCTCCGCTTGCACTTGTACCGGTGTATTTTCACGATGGAAAGAAAGGACATATTCCCAAAGCGGTTATGTGGAGTTTCTATCCGGCGCATCTTCTGATTATAGGGATGATCAGAATGTTTTTTTGAAAGGATTAGGGATATATGGCGAATTTGATGGATTATATGGACTGGCGTGGGGATATAACATTTGAACAGGATGGATTTAATGTAATTGATGCATTAATAATGTCACAGCTGTCATATGTGGATTTTGAAAATGTGGGTTTGGATGCCGGCAGTCTGGTATGCATTAAGGATGCAGTGGCAGGATGCCTTAAACAATATGAGAATCCGGATGAAATGCTTGATTCGCAGGAATTGAACGAAGGACAGAAGACGTTTATCAGGATGAGAAAATGTGACAGGTATCGTAATCTGGAGCTGGTATTTTATTCACAGAAGTTCAGCGAAGAAAAGGCCATGCAGTTCGGCGCGGTGACAATTCTTCTCGGTAACGGTGACATTGTGGTGGCGTTCAGGGGAACTGACGGAACGATTACAGGCTGGGAGGAGGATTTTAATCTGTGTTATATGATGCCGGTGGCATCACAGGTTGAGGCTGACGAATATCTTGACAGTGTAATGAATACACTTGCCGGAAAAGTATATATATGCGGACATTCAAAAGGCGGAAATCTTGCAATATATTCAACATTCCACAGAAGTGACGAGCAGATTATGAGAATCGAGAAGGTATACAGTTTTGACGGGCCGGGATTCATGAAGGAAGTTGTAGCGGGAGCGGAATACAAACGGATAATTCCAAAGATTGAATCATATCTGCCGCAGAGTTCGATAGTGGGTATGATAATGTATAGTGGAGAAGATTATAATATAGTACATAGCGAAGCGCATGGGTTAATGCAGCATTTTGTGTTGTCGTGGAATGTAATCGGTAAAGAGTTTGTGCCGGACGAGCAGCTTAAGGATGTGAGCATTGTTTTTAACAGCGCATGTCGCAAGTGGATTGACGGCATATCTCCCAAAGAACGTCGTCTGTTCACGCATATTGTATTCAAAATCCTCAAAGCGCCGAATGCCGATTCGTTCAGTGAGTATTCATCCAATCTTATCAGGACTGCAAACAGCATTATTAAGTCCTATGGAAGTCTTGATAAGACGACAAGGCAGATGATAAAGAAAATTGTGGCACAGATGATTAAAATGAGCCGTGAATCACTCTCGGAACACATTGAGGGAATAAGAAAACCGCAGGCTGCCATAAAGGATGCCTATAATGTCAAATAGTGTAAAATATATTTTGATTTATCGGCTTGTTTATGTTATTATGTTAAATATGGGAAATGTTAGTAAATATATATTAAAATGATATTTTTGGTTAAGAGGTATGAATTATGCGGGTGGAAAAGACGATTACGGAGTCACTTACGCGGCTGCCGTATATTGATTATTTTAAAAAGACGGCCGGCAGACTTATGAAGCAGGATATGATATCTCCGGTTGTATTATCGTTGGATATCAGTAATTTTAAATTTTATAATCAGATGTATGGGTATGAAGCGGGCGATAAGCTTATTGAACGATGTGTATATCAATATTGTCATATGAATTCAGACTGTGTGCTTGCCGGAAGAATTTATGTTGATCATATTATTCTTCTTGTGGAAGCCGGACATCGCGACAGACAGGATTTCAAGATGAAATACGACACAATGAATAGGAATTTTTCCGATGAGATTAATGCTGAATTCCCATTGGCGAGAATACGTGTTTATGTCGGTGCATATTTTGTTGATAACGTTGATGAAGAGATTAATCTTATAATAGATAAGGCTCAATGTGCAAGGCGAAGCATTAAGACCAATTATGCTGAGACGATAGCTGTCTTTACTGACGATATGGCGAAGAAGACCCAGAGTGAGGCAGGCGTGATTCCGATGTTTTTCTCGGCACTTGATAATGACAGAATAGAAGTGTATATCCAGCCTAAGTTCTCTATTGAGGAACAGCAGCTTATAGGCGGTGAAGCACTTTCCAGAATTAGGGACAACAACGGGAAGATAATATCACCGGCGGTATATATTGATACACTTGAGAATACAGGGCTTGTATTGAGACTTGATAATTATGTGATAATGAAGGTCATAGAATTGCAGAAGAAGTGGATGGATGCCGGATATAAACTGACGACCATTTCAATGAACCTGTCACGGATGGATTTCTGGGAAACCGGATTTATAAAGCGTATAGATGATGCTATACGTAAGACAGGCATCCCGGCGGAATACTTCGAGTTTGAACTTACGGAAACCATTTTCTGTGAGAATCTCAGCGAGATTAGCAGACAGATAGAATTTTTACGCAACAGAGGATATAAGATAAGCATGGATGATTTCGGATCAGGATATAATTCATTATATATGCTTGGCAAGATACCTGTTGATGTTATTAAATTTGATAGAGGTTTCGTACTTAACAGTCTGTGTGTTGAGTCAGGACGTAAGATAATGAAGAATCTTATGAATACCTTTAAGGATATCCAGTTTGAAGTTATCTGTGAAGGAATCGAGAGCCGTGAAGAGGAAAGAATAGTCCACGAATGCGGATGTAATGCAGTTCAGGGATATCTCCATGATAAACCGCTGCCTTATCAGGCATTTGAAGATAAATATATGAAACCTGCCATGCGCGATTAGAAGCGTAATATATTACATATAGATGGAGGACATTGATTATGGCAAGAGGAGGAGGTGGCGGAGGCCACTCGGGTGGAGGCGGAAGCAGACACTCATCACATTCTGGCGGAGGCGGAAGCCTCGGCGGAAGAGGATTTTCATCAGGAAGAAGTTTCGGCGGAGGACGGTCGTCGGGAGGACATCATTATAGCGGAGGTGGCGGAGGACGTCCATACGGCGGACCGCCGCCAAGATACGGAGGACATTACGGTGCACCGCCACCACCATATGGAGGAGGCGGATATTACAGACGACCGGCAAGAAGAAGTTCGGGATGTTCCCTGGGAACAATCATGGTCGCTATTATAATAATTGTTATTATATTTGCGGTAAGATCATGCGGTTCGGTATTTGGATCCGCATCCGGGGTAACCAAGAGTACTGAGAAGCGCGAGAAATTTGATAATTCCAATACTACGTACTGTAATACATGGTATGAAGATGAACTTGGCTGGTTCGGCAAGAATAACCGGACGGTAATCAATGGGTTGGAAGACTTCTATAAGTCGACCGGAGTTCAGCCATATCTGTGTCTTGTAAGCTATGACAGCGTTAAAGACACCGATGCGGCACGTGATGAATATATTGAAAGCAAGTACACCGAGTTATTTTCAACTTCAAAGGGTATTGACGAAGGCCATATGTTATTCTGTTATTTCGCATGTAAGAATGATAAGCCGGATGTAATGGACGGCAACTGGCTTTACATTGTAGGCAAGCAGACAGAGACTGTTATGGATGAGAATGCCAAGCAGATTTTTGAGTCATATTTCATGAAATATTATGAAGACGATACATCACTTGATGTCGATGAACTTTTTGCGGATACATTCTCTGACTCAGGTAAAGCTATCATGAAAGGACCTATCCACATGAGGTATGTGGTAATTATAATAGTTGCCATTGTGGCGGCAGTTATAATAGTTGCTATGCTCATCAAATGGTGGAAGGCCAGAAAAGCACAGAAGAACAAGGAACAGGAGGATTTGGAGCGAATGCTTGACAAGCCTCTTGAGACATTCGGAACCGATCCGGTTGATGAATTGAAAGATAAATACGACGACAAGAAATAGCATTCGCAGGGGAAGCCTTAGAGCTTCCCTTGTGTTATGTGGAAGGATTGCATTATGAAGGAACAAACCGTTAAGATTTATAAGAAGATCGGCAGGAGACTGCTGGATATTATCAAATGGATTGTTATGGGTTTTCTGACCGGAATTCTGGTTGGAGGAGTTGGTACGGCTTTTTCTTATCTGCTGTCCAAAGCTGCCACTTTTCGTGACAGCCATTTATGGATGGTTTATCTGCTTCCGGTTGGCGGACTTATGATTGTGGGATTGTATAAACTTATGAAAGTTGATAAGGATAAGGGCACTAACCTTGTGCTTACATCCATATCCGGTAAGGATGAACTTCCGTTTAAGATGGCACCGCTTATATTTTTAAGTACCGTGATATCTCATTTCTTCGGAGCATCCGTCGGAAGGGAAGGTGCTGCACTGCAGTTAGGAGGAAGCCTTGGAAATACAATCGGCGAATCATTCGGATTCAGGGAATGCGACCGTAAAATCCTTATTATGACGGGAATGAGTGCAGCTTTCTCAGCACTGTTCGGTACGCCGGCTGCAGCAGCGGTGTTTGCCGTGGAAGTGGCTGTTATAGGCACAATGTATATTCAGGCGCTGCTCCCGTGTGTAATAGCGGCGTATACGGCATCCAGACTTCCACTTGCAATAGGAATTAAACCGGAGAGACTTCCGCTTGGGAATGTGCCGGATATGAGCTTTGTACTTATACTTAAACTGGTAGTTCTGGCCGGACTTTGCGGGGTGCTTGCGATAGTATTCTGCGTAGTTATGAAGAAAACCAAAATATATTCCGAAAAACTCATAAAAAATCCGTGGCTCAGAGTCGTGGCCGGTGCAGCTGTTTTTATCGGCATTACGGCACTTACGCGCAGCACAGACTATTACGGAACCGGAATGAATGTCATAGAGAGGGCCGTTACGGAAGGCGAGGCTGTACCGTATGCATTTGCACTTAAACTCGTTCTTACCGCGCTTATGCTTGGCGTCGGTTTCAAAGGAGGGGAGATAGTACCGACATTTTTCGTGGGAGCCACATTCGGATGTGTAATAGGTAAACTGCTTGGAATCTCACCGGGACTTGCGGCAGCTGCCGGAATGGCCTCACTGTTCTGCGGCGTTACTAACTGCCCGTTTGCAGCCGCAATCATGTGTTTTGAATTGTTTGGATTTGAGAGCGCACCGTATATATTGATCGTAACGGCAATAAGTTATGCCGTATCGGGATATTGCAGCCTGTATTCCGGACAATATTGTGACGTGTCCAAATACAGCCTGAAGATGGGGGATACCGGAGAAAATACAGATAATTAAAGAAAACACCTGAACTGTCGTGAATTTGGTACCGGCCGTTCAGGTGTTTTTGTATTAGTAATTCGGGGTCAGGTCAGGACATATTGACTTGGCAAGTGCTTTAAGTCCTGCAACCGTAAAAGGATAATTTTTGTTGACTTCCATAAATTTCTCCGACGGTTCCGTAAGAATCGCGTGCTGTGAAGCGAGCTCGTCAGTGTAATTGTCAAGAAAGTAAGTTGTTATTGCTCCTCTTCCGGCAGTGTAATGTGTGATAAGAAAATTCATGCCATAATCCGAAATATATGTTCCGCTGCTGTCCTTGGTAATAGATACCTTAGCCATGCCGCCGAGCATGGAAAAATTATAATATTGTACTGATACGAAGTTACCGAGTGAATAATATACTAGCATTTTACCGCCGTCAGCGCGGTCAATCCATTCAACCGGTTCTACGACATGCGGATGTGTACCGATTACAAGATCCACTCCATTGTCGGCAAAAAACTTTGCCCAGCTCTTCTGGCTGTCATCGGTTCCGAGGTTATACTCCGTTCCCCAATGAGGAAAAACAATGACAAAATCAGATATTTCCTTTGCCTTTGCGATGTCAGCTGCTATTTTATCTTTGGTGGAATCAGTCATAAGATCAACCGTATATTCCATTCCGGCAGGTACGGATAATCCGTTGAGACCGTATGTATAATTGAGCATTGCGATTTTAACGCCGTTTACATCTCTTACATATATGGAAGAAGCACTTTCGGCTGAATCGTGTATACCGAGTATTGCCGCATCGGGATGTGAATTTTTCCAATATTCAAGGCAGTTAAGGATTCCGTAAGCTCCCTGGTCTATTGCGTGATTGGTAGCACCTAACATTACATCAAAACCTGTCCTGACCTCGGCATCGCCGAGCTCGGTCCTGACATTAAATGCTGGGTATCCTATATTACCCTTATCGTTACCGGCCATAATAACCTCGTTGTTAACAACTGATACATCTGAAGCCGCAATGGCATCTTTGACATTGGCAAAAAGATAGTCGTAATTATATGAACCGTCAGCCTGGATGGCTGGATTACTCGCGCTTGCATGCATAAGCATATCGCCTACTGCGGAAAGCGTTATTGTAACCGGGGCGATGGTTTCCGGCTCAGTCTGCGGTTCGGTTTCCGGTGTGGCAGCCGGTGTGACATGAGCCTGCGTAACGCGTTCTTCCGGCGTTGCAACAGCTGTTGTGCTTTTGGATGAGCAGCCGGTGGTGAAGCATAATGCCATGGCTGCAATAATTAAATAAGAAATGATTTTATTAAATCTGGTATATAACATGATTCCCTCCTATTTTGATATGAGACAGTATACCTTTTTTAATAAGAATATGCAATTATTATCTTTGAAATTTATTTATCGAAAAAATTACATTTTATTGACAAATTTTCGGACGGCTGATAACATACACATTAAGGACAAAAAGGAGGTAGCTGTAATGGCGCACAATTCAAAGGAAGACATAATCAGATTAGTGGAGGAGAACGACGTAGAGTTTATACGACTTCAGTTTACGGATATATTCGGTATTCTCAAGAATGTGGCTGTTCCGAAAAGCCAGCTTGAGAAGGCACTTAATAATCAGATGATGTTTGATGGTTCATCAATCGACGGATTTGCACGTATTGAAGAATCTGATATGTGTCTCAGACCGGATCTTGACAGTTTTGTTATTTTCCCGTGGAGACCGCAGACCGGAAAGGTTGCAAGACTTATCTGTGACGTATATAAGACAGACGGAACACCGTTTGAAGGAGATCCGAGACGTATACTTAAGAAAGCGGTTGAAGAAGCTGCCAAGCTTGGATATAAATTCAATGTAGGACCTGAATGTGAATTTTTCTTATTTAACGTTGACGAGAACGGGGTACCTACAACTGATTCCCTTGACAGATCGGGATATTTTGATCTTGGCCCTAACGATCTTGGAGAGAATGCGAGACGTGATATGGTTCTCACACTTGAGGACATGGGATTTGAGATTGAGGCATCACACCATGAATGTGCACCTGCACAGCATGAGATAGATTTTAAATACGGAGAGGCAGTTAAGACAGCGGATGCGATTATGACATTCAAGCTTGCGGTTAAGACAATTGCACAAAGACACGGACTTCATGCAACATTTATGCCAAAGCCAAAGGCAAATATGTGCGGTTCGGGAATGCATATCAATATGTCACTTGAGAAAGACGGCGTTAATGTATTTGCTGATGAGAATGGTGAGAACGGACTGAGTGAAACAGCATATCATTTTATTGCAGGTATCATGAAACATATTAACGGAATAGTTGCCATTACCAATCCTCTTGTTAATTCATATAAGAGACTTGTACCGGGATATGAGGCTCCGGTTTATATTGCGTGGTCGGCAAGAAACAGAAGTCCGCTCGTAAGAATCCCGGCTGCCAGAGGCAGAGGAACCAGAGTTGAGTTACGATGCCCGGATCCGTCAGCTAACCCTTATTTTGCACTCGCCGTGTGTCTTATGGCTGGTCTTGACGGAATTAAGAATAAGCTTGAGGTATGCGAGAGCGTTGATGCCAACATCTACGAGATGAGCAAGGCAGAGAAGAAAGCAAGACATATTGAAAGTCTTCCTGAGACACTTTATGATGCAGTTAAGGAACTTGAAAAAGACGATTATATAATGGACTTCATCGGCAGAGAGACTGCAGAGAAATACATTGATGCCAAGAAAAAAGAATGGAAGGGATACAAAGTCGAGGTCAGCAAGTGGGAAATTGATGAATATCTCTACAAATATTAATTAATCACTTTATGACTTAAACGGGATAACTACGATGGAAAATGTCATAATAGTATTTCCGAAGCTTGAAGACGGCAGGAAGATAAAGAACCTTATGGTGCGCAATGGTATAGATGTAGATGCTGTCTGTACAAGCGGATCCCAGGCACTGGAGTATCTGAATACTCTTAATGAAGGAATCGTTGTGTGCAGTTACAGGTTTACGGATATGTACTATACGCAGCTTAAGGAATGTATGCCGTCAAGCTTTGATATGCTTTTGATTGCATCCCAGGGACATTGGCTCGATGATAACGACGGAGGCATAATGAAACTCGGAATGCCTATGAAAGTCTTTGATCTTGTGAATACGGTTCATATGATGTTTGAGGCGCAGAGACGCCGCAGAAAGAAAGCGAGACTCGCTCCCAAAATAAGAACCGATGAAGAGAGAGAACTTATAAGGCAGGCCAAGGGTGTGCTGATGGATCGTAACAATATGACCGAGGACGAGGCTCATAAATATATGCAGAAATGTAGTATGGACAGCGGTACGGGACTTGTAGAGACGGCCCATATGATAATATGTCTGTACAGGGAATAGTTGAAAGGATTGGTGGTGTTGATGGAATTTACCAAGATGCATGGAATAGGCAATGACTACGTGTATGTTAACTGCCTTGATACTAAATTGGATAATCCGTCAGAAACAGCGGTGCGTGTGAGCGACAGGCATTTCGGAATAGGTTCGGATGGGCTTATTCTTATCAAACCGTCGGACAAAGCTGATTTCTATATGGAAATGTATAATGCGGACGGTTCACAGGGCAAAATGTGCGGAAACGGTATCCGCTGTGTAGGTAAATATGTATATGATAACGGACTTACCGACAAGACGGAGTTGTCGATAGAGACACTTTCAGGTATCAAATACCTTACACTTAATGTTGTGGATGGTAAAGTGGATACAGTACGCGTTAATATGGGCGAACCGGTGCTTGACCCCGGACTTATACCTGTCAATATAGATGCGGACGTGGTCAAAGAATATCCCGTCACGATAGGTGGGAAGGAATACCACATAACCTGTGTATCCATGGGTAATCCGCATTGTATAGTATATGTTGACAATGTTGATGATTTTCCGATAGAGACAATCGGACCGCTTTTTGAGAATAATCCTGTTTTCCCTGAGAGAGTAAATACAGAATTTGTTAAAGTTATAGACCGTGATACGTTGCAGATGAGAGTATGGGAACGAGGTTCGGGTGAGACACTTGCTTGCGGAACCGGAGCCTGCGCTACTGCCGTAGCAACTATACTTAACGGGTTATGTAACGATACGGTTACTGTTAAGCTTCTTGGCGGAGAACTTAAAATTACATGGGACAGATCTCATAATATAGTATATATGGAAGGTCCGGCCCGTACTGTTTTTACAGGTACGATGGACCTTGATTAAGGAGGCATGACAGATGTTTAAAATTAACGAGAACTATTTAAAGCTTCCGGGAAGTTATCTTTTCTCCACGGTGGCAAAGAAAGAAAGAGAATACAGGGCAGCTAATCCTGATAAAAAAATTATCAAGCTCAGCATAGGAGATGTTACACAGCCTATCGCGCCGTCTATAATTGAAGCTATGCATAAGGCTGTTGATGAAATGGGTCATGCAGAGACTTTTCACGGATATGCACCTGATCTCGGATACGAATTTTTACGTTCCGCAATAGCTGCCGGCGATTATAAATCAAGAGGTGTCGATATTGCGATTGACGAGATTTTTGTGTCTGACGGAGCTAAGTGTGATTCAAGCAATATTCAGGAAATTCTCGGGCTCGACAATGTGATTGCTGTATGCGACCCGGTGTATCCGGTATATGTGGATTCAAATGTAATGGCCGGAAGAACAGGAACATATAATGCTGAGACAGGAAACTGGAGTAATGTCATTTATATGCCGTGTACCGAAGAGAACGGATTTGCACCATCGCTTCCTAAAGAAACACCGGATATTATATATCTCTGCTTCCCGAATAACCCTACCGGAGCAACCATTACGAAAACAGAACTCCAGAAGTGGGTGGATTATGCCAACGAAAAGAAAGCACTTATCATATACGATGCAGCATATGAGGCATATATATCAGAGGCTGATGTTCCTCATACAATTTACGAGTGTGACGGTGCCAAAACCTGCGCAATAGAGCTCAAGAGTTTCTCCAAGAATGCCGGATTTACAGGCGTGCGTCTCGGATATACAGTAATTCCAAAGGAACTTAAATGCGGCGATGTAATGCTTAATTCACTCTGGGCAAGAAGACACGGAACCAAGTACAACGGAGCTCCGTATATTGTACAGAGAGCCGGTGAGGCGGTTTATTCCGAATCAGGCAAGGCAGAGCTTAAGAAGCAGGTTGCATATTATATGAACAACGCCAAGGTTATCAAAGAAGGCCTTGCAGAAGCCGGATTTTCAGTATCGGGCGGGGTTAATGCACCGTATATCTGGCTCAAGACAATTGATGGAATGACATCATGGGAATTCTTCGATTATGTGCTTGACAAAGCCAATGTAGTCGGTACACCGGGTTCAGGATTCGGTCCGAGCGGTGAAGGATATTTCAGACTGACGGCATTCGGAACATATGAGAACACGGTCGAAGCAATCGAGAGAATGAAGAGAATCATTAAATAAAAATGTGTGATGCTATATGCCCTGACATTTGTTGGGGCATATTTAGCGAAGGAGAAGATTTACTATGTGGTATGGTAAAAACAAGGCATTTACGTTAAGTTACGATGATGGAGTCGAATCCGACAGAAAGCTTCTGGATATAATAAATTACTATGGCCTTAAATGTACTTTTAATCTGAATTCTGGAATAATCGGAACGAATGATACATGGCAGTGTAATAAGTTTACGGTAAGGAGACTTCCATGGGAAGGCATACAGGAATTATATACAGGCCATGAAATAGCGGTTCACGGAAGAAGACATCTTGCTCCGGCCGAGCTGGATGAGGAACAGATGTATGACGAATTTAAGCTGGATAAGATGAAGCTTGAAAAGGTTTTCAAAGAAACCCCGGTTGGAATGGCATACGCATACGGATGTTATAATGATAAGGTCGTAGAGTATCTTAAGTCAATAGGAATAGAGTACGCCAGAACGGTGGAAGATTCACTGAATTTTGATCTGCAGGATGACCTGATGAGATTTAAGCCGACCTGCCATCACAAGAATGACAGGGTCTTTGAACTGATAGATGAATTTCTTGAAAAGCCGGACGATACGCCGCAGTTATTTTATCTCTGGGGACATTCATATGAATTTGATGCCGAAGAGGATTGGACCAGACTGGAACAGATTTGTGAAAAAATAAGCGGATATGATAATATTTTTTACGGCACCAACAGCGAGGTATTGCTAAATAAAGGTTGCAAATAGCTTTTGCCTTTGCTAAAATGTTTTACAGCAATATCCCATAATTTGAAAGGAGCCATTTAACAATGGGAAACATATATAGAGACACTACGCTTAATAACGTAAGTGAGAACGATATCGGTAAAGAGATTAAAGTTGCCGGATGGGTGGAGAATATCAGAGACCACGGCGGTGTATCATTTATTGACCTTAGAGATATGTATTCGGTTCTTCAGGTTGTAATAAGAGATGCAGAGCTGCTTAAGGGAATTAAGAAAGAAGAATGTATAAGTGTTGAAGGACTTATGGAGCAGAGAGACGAAGAGACTTATAATCCCAAGATACCTTCGGGTACAATAGAACTTGAAGCCCACAAGATTACGACACTCGGACAGGTATATACCACGCTTCCTTTTGAAGTACAGACATCCAAGGAAGTTAATGAGTCCGTAAGACTTAAATACAGATATCTTGATCTTCGTAACGAGAAAGTTAAGGATAATATCCTTTTCCGTTCACAGGTTATCGCCTTTTTAAGACAGAAGATGACGGAAATGGGATTTATTGATATACAGACACCGATTCTGTGCGCATCATCACCGGAAGGAGCAAGAGATTATATCGTTCCTTCAAGAAAATACAAGGGCAAATTCTATGCTCTTCCACAGGCACCACAGCAGTATAAGCAGTTATTGATGGTGTCCGGAATAGACAAGTATTTCCAGGTGGCTCCGTGCTTCAGGGACGAGGATGCAAGAGCTGACCGTTCACCGGGAGAATTTTATCAGCTTGACTTCGAGATGAGTTTTGCTACACAGGAAGATGTGTTCAAGGTTGGTGAGGAAGTGCTCACGGCTGCATTTGAGAAATTTGCACCGGAGGGATATGAAGTAACCAAGGCTCCTTATCCGATTATCAGCTATAAGCAGGCTATGCTTGAGTTCGGTTCGGACAAGCCTGACCTTCGTAACCCGTTAAGAATAATAGATGTAACCGAATTTTTCCAGCGCTGTACATTTAAGCCGTTTATCGGCAAGACTGTAAGGGCTGTTAAAGTTCATGCCAATATGTCCAAGGGATTCCATGAGAAACTCCTTAAATTCGCTACAGGAATAGGAATGGGCGGCTTAGGATATCTTGAGGTTCTTGAAGACAAGAGCTATAAGGGACCTATCGACAAGTTTATACCTGATGATATGAAGGCTGAGTTCATGGAACTTGCCGGACTTGAAGTCGGAGATACTATTTTCTTTATGGCAGATAAGGAAGAGAGAGCAGCATTCTATGCAGGACAGATACGTACTGAACTCGGTGAGAAGTTAGACCTTATCGAGAAGAATGCATACAGATTCTGCTATGTTAATGATTTCCCTATGTTTGAAAGGGATCCTGAAACTAAGAAAATCGGATTTACGCATAATCCTTTCTCAATGCCGCAGGGAGGACTTGAAGCGCTTAATACAATGGATCCGCTTGATATACTTGCATATCAGTATGATATTGTATGTAACGGTATTGAACTTTCATCCGGTGCCGTACGTAACCATGATATGCAGATAATGGTAAAAGCATTTGAAATTGCCGGATATGATGAAGAAGTTCTCAAAGCCAAATTCGGAGCACTTTATAATGCATTCCAGTTCGGAGCACCGCCTCATGCTGGAATGGCACCTGGAATCGACAGAATGATCATGCTTTTACGTAATGAAGAGAATATTCGTGAGATTATTCCGTTCCCTATGAGCGGAACAGCACAGGATCTTATGTGCGGTGCTCCTAATGAGGTTACCGAGCAGCAGCTCCGTGAAGTTCATATTAAAGTGAGGGATTAAGCATGGCTAATGTTATAAGTGATGAGACAATCGAGTATGTTGGTATACTTGCCAAGCTTGAACTTTCTGACGAAGACAAGGAAAATGCCAAAAAAGATATGGCCAGTATGCTGGATTATATAGATAAACTTGGAGAACTTGACACTGAGGGCATTGAGCCTATGTCTCATATATTCCCGGTTCAGAATGTTATGCGTGAGGACGTTGTTACCAACGGCGATGGAAGTGATGATACACTTAAGAATGCGCCTGAGAGCAACGGAGAAGCGTTTATCGTTCCTAAAACAGTTGATTAGTCGGAAAGGATAGTTATGAGTTTACTTGATTTAACTGCCACCCAGCTTGCGAAGGCAATTAAGAAAGGCGATGTGACCGCTGTTGATGCTATGCAGGCTGTGATTGAACAGATTGAAAATAAAGAAAAAGAGCTTAACTGTTATGTTACGTTTGATAAAGAAGCGGCACTTGAAAATGCGAAAAAAGTACAGGCAGGAATTGAGGACGGTTCGATAAGCGGCCCTCTTGCCGGTGTGCCTGTTGCAATCAAGGACAATATGTGTACCGAAGGTGTGCTTACGACATGTTCTTCACGTATACTCGGCAATTTTATTCCTGCTTTCTCAGCAGAGGCTGTTATAAGACTTGAGAAAGCCGGAGCGGTTATCATAGGAAAGACCAATATGGATGAGTTTGCGATGGGTTCGACAACAGAAACATCGGCCTATGGTGTTACGCGTAATCCATGGAATACGGAGCATGTACCGGGAGGTTCATCAGGTGGTTCGGCCGCAGCCGTTGCAGCGGGAGAATGTTTCTTTGCGCTGGGATCGGATACAGGCGGATCGATAAGACAGCCGGCGTCGTATTGCGGTGTTGTCGGAATGAAGCCGACATACGGTACGGTATCACGTTACGGACTTATAGCATACGGCTCATCACTGGACCAGATAGGTCCTTTATGCAAGGATGTTACGGATTGTGCGACAATAATGGAGATAATTGCATCGCATGATACTAAGGATTCAACATCGATGTCCAGAAACGATACGGATTTTACAAGTGCTCTTGTAAATGATGTCAACGGAATGCGTATAGGCATCCCTCGTACTTATTTCGGCGAAGGACTTGACCCACAGGTTAAGAAGGCGGTTCTTGATGCGGTTGATGTTCTTAAATCCAAGGGCGCAATAGTGGAGGAATTTGATCTTGATCTTGTGGATTATGCTATTCCGACATATTATACAATAGCCGCTGCAGAAGCCAGCTCCAATCTTGAGAGATTCGACGGAGTTAAATACGGATACAGAGCCAAGGAATATGAAGGTCTCCATGATATGTACAAGAGAACACGTTCTGAAGGCTTCGGACCTGAAGTTAAGAGAAGAATTATGCTTGGCTCGTTCGTATTAAGTTCAGGATATTATGATGCGTATTACCTTAAAGCACTCAGAGTCAAGGCATTGATAAAGAAAGCATTTGATAACGCATTTGCTAAATATGATATAATTATCGGACCTGTAGCGCCGACAACAGCACCGAAGCTTGGTTCATCGCTTGCAGATCCTATTAAGATGTACCTTGGTGATATATATACAATATCACTTAACCTTGCGGGACTTCCGGGTATGTCAATTCCGTGCGGGGTTGATTCAAACGGACTTCCGATAGGAATGCAGATCATAGGTGACTGCTTTAAAGAACACAATATTATAAGAGCAGCATATACTTATGAGCTTGCAAGAGGCGGATTCAAGACACCGTATGATAAGGAGGTGCAGTAATATGGCTAAGAATTATGAGACAGTCATAGGACTTGAGGTTCATGTTGAGCTTGCAACCAAAACCAAAATTTTCTGCGGATGTTCAACGGCATTCGGAGGAGCACCGAATACACATACATGTCCTGTATGTACCGGTATGCCGGGTTCACTTCCTGTTCTGAATAAGCAGGTTGTTGAGTATGCGGCAGCGGTAGGACTTGCAACCAACTGTACGATAACACAGAATTGTAAATTCGACCGTAAGAACTATTTCTATCCGGATAATCCGCAGAATTATCAGATATCACAGTTATATCTTCCGATATGCCGTAACGGACATGTGGATATTGAACTGGAAGACGGAACCTCAAAGCCTGTCAGAATCCACGAGATCCATATGGAAGAAGATGCGGGTAAGCTTGTTCATGATGACTGGGAAGATGTGTCGTATGTTGATTTTAACCGTTCGGGTGTGCCTCTTATAGAAATCGTATCCGAGCCGGACATGAGAAGTGCCAAAGAGGTTATAGCATATCTGGAGAAACTGCGTCTTATAATACAGTATCTCGGAGCGTCGGACTGTAAGCTTCAGGAAGGCTCAATGAGAGCCGATGTAAACCTTTCGGTAAGAGAAGCCGGAAGCACAGAATTCGGAACCAGGACTGAGACGAAGAATCTTAACTCATTCAGTGCAATCCAGAGGGCAATCGAGGCCGAGACCGCAAGGCAGATAGATTTACTTGAGTCAGGACAGCCTGTTATACAGGAGACAAGACGATGGGACGACAATAAGGAATATTCATATGCCATGCGTTCCAAAGAGGATGCGCAGGATTACAGATATTTCCCGGATCCTGACCTTGTACCGGTCAATATAAGTGATGAATGGCTTGATGAGATAAGATCGCGCCAGCCGGAATTCAAAACCGAGAAAATGAAGCGTTATAAAGAGGAATTCGGCATTCCGGATTATGATATCAATATAATTACCGATTCCAAGAAAATGGCGGATATTTTTGAAGAGGCAGTTGCTATATGCAATAAACCTAAAAAAGTATCGAACTGGCTTATGGTTGAGACCATGAGGCTTCTTAAGGAACATAATATGGATGTGTCTGATATTACATTTTCAGCAAAGAATCTTGCAGCACTTGTAAATCTTACAGAAGCAGGAACAATCAACAGTTCTGTTGCCAAGGAAGTGTTTGAAAAAGTATTTTCAAATGACATAGATCCGGAGAGTTATGTTAAGGAACATGGACTTGGACAGGTCAATGATGAGTCTGCACTCAGACAGACCATAGAGGAGATTGTGGCAGCCAACCCACAGTCGGTTGAAGATTACCATAACGGTAAAGAGAAGGCAATAGGTTTCCTTGTCGGACAGACAATGAAAGCAATGAAGGGCAAGGCAAACCCGGGACTTGTAAACTCAATGTTAAAAGAAATATTATCCAAATAAAAAGAAATCGCTGCAGGCATTGTGCCTGCAGCGATTTCTTGTAATATACTATTCGTCACGTCGCTCAAGATCATCAAAGATATAATTGAGAACAGGTGCCATCCCGATAAATTCGCATCCATACGAATACTCATCATCTTCAAGAGCTTCACAGCGTATTATTTTAACAACACAATAGAGAACCGAATCGTCCCCGCCAATGTTGAGTGCTGCGTTGAAATAATAGTTCATAGGCAATATAGATTTGGATATAAATCCTATGCCGTATCTTGAAATATCTTTAACAATGATCGGTGAATCAATAGTAATGCGGTTATTGTCCTGGGCAAATATGGATGAAACCGTCAGATCAAGAGTGACTTTGACACGTTTGCTTCGTCTTTTTTCGGTCATACCAACCCTCCACTTTCTTGTTTTACATATAGTATACATTATAGAATACAAAACAACAATAGTTTTCTTTTGTATAATTTTGTATTATATTCACAAAAAATTTTAAATGCGTTGACTTTGCAAAAGTCTGTGTATTATAATTTAATTTGCGGTGTTATTTTTTTCATTGACATTGTCATTTATAAATTATAACGGAGGATTTTATAACATGCAGGAATTTAAGCCTTTCAAAGAAGGAAAAGTACGTGAAGTATATGATAACGGAGACAGCCTTATTATTGTGGCAACAGACAGAATATCAGCTTTTGATAATATTCTTAAGAATGTTATTACGGACAAGGGTGCAATACTTACACAGATGTCCAAGTTCTGGTTCGATTACACGAAGGATATTGTCCCTAACCATATGATTTCGGTTGATGTTAATGATATGCCTGAATTTTTCCGTAACGACAGATTTAAAGGCAAGAGCATGATGTGCAAGAAGCTGGAGATGCTTCCGATTGAGTGTATCGTAAGAGGATATATTACCGGAAGCGGCTGGGAGAGCTATAAGAAGAATGGTACAGTATGTTCCATTAAGCTTAAGGAAGGACTCAAAGAGTCGGATAAGCTTCCTGAACCGATATACACACCAAGCACCAAGGCTGAAATCGGTCTGCATGATGAGAATATATCATTTGAGAAGAGTGTAGAGATACTCGAGAAAATATACCCGGGCAAGGGTGCCGGATATGCGGAGCAGATTAAAGATTACACAATTGCTTTATATAAGAAGTGTGCTGAATATGCGCTCAGCAAGGGTATTATAATTGCTGATACTAAGTTTGAATTCGGACTTGACGAAAACGGTAATGTAATTCTCGGAGACGAGATGCTTACACCTGACAGCTCAAGGTTCTGGCCGCTTGAAGGATATGAGGCCGGTAAATCACAGCCATCATTTGATAAGCAGTTTGTAAGAGACTGGCTTAAAGCTAATCCGGATAATGACCTTCTTCTTCCGGATGAGGTTGTGGTCAAGACTGTAGATAAATACAAAGAGGCATTTGAACTTCTTACAGGACATAAATTCAACTAATTATAACAGAAAGAGGATCAGATATGAGCAAGAAGACAGAAGTTTCCGAAATGTTTATTCCGGATGAACTTCATGAAGAATGCGGCGTTTTCGGCATATATGATTTTGACGGCAATGATGTTGCCTCTACCATATATTACGGACTGTTCGCACTTCAGCACAGAGGACAGGAAAGCTGCGGCATCGCCGTGAGCGATACTGAAGGTCCGAAGGGATTAGTCCAGTCGCACAAGGACATGGGACTTGTAAATGAGGCCTTTGATGAAGAAATATTAGAGAAATTAAACGGAAACATTGGTGTCGGACATGTAAGATATTCGACGGCCGGAAGTTCGACCAGAGAGAACGCACAGCCGCTTGTTCTCAATTATGTGAAAGGAACACTTGCGCTTGCACATAACGGTAATCTTATTAACGCACCGGAGCTTAGGGATGAACTTTCCAAGACGGGCGCTATTTTCCAGACCACAATAGATTCAGAGGTTATAGCATATCATATTGCAAGGGAACGACTTAATACATCCAATGTAGAGGGTGCCGTTGCAAGAGCCATGAAGAAAATAAAGGGCGCATATTCACTTATAGTAATGAGCCCGCGTAAACTTATCGGTGCAAGGGATGAGTTCGGCTTCAAGCCTTTGTGCATAGGTAAGCGCGATAACGCATACATTCTTGCATCGGAGACATGTGCTCTCGATGCTGTCGGAGCTGAATTTGTGAGAGATGTTCTTCCGGGAGAAATCGTAACGATTACACCATCCGGAATATCCTCAAATATGGCACATAAATGCGACAAATGCGCAAAATGTATCTTTGAATATATATATTTTGCAAGACCGGACAGTAATATTGACGGTGTGAGCGTATATGATTCGAGAATAATGGCAGGAAGAATACTTGCAAAGGACTATCCTGTTGATGCAGATATGGTTGTGGGAGTTCCTGAATCCGGTAATGTGGCAGCACTTGGATATTCACTTGAGTCCGGAATACCATACGGAATAGCATTTATCAAGAACAGTTATGTAGGAAGAACATTCATTAAACCTAAGCAGTCAAGCAGGGAGACCAGCGTACGTATCAAGCTTAACGTACTTAAGGAAGCTGTAAAAGGTAAGCGCGTTATCATGATAGACGATTCTATCGTAAGAGGTACGACAAGTGCCAGAATTGTTAAGATGCTTAAGGATGCAGGTGCATCCGAGGTCCATGTAAGAATCAGTTCACCGCCTTTTATGCATCCGTGCTATTTCGGCACAGATGTGCCGTCCGATGACCAGCTTATTGCACATGACCACACGGTTGAACAGATCTGCGAATATATAGGCGCGGATTCACTCGGATATCTTGATGTCAACAAATTAGGTGATATGATTGAAGGCAGGACCGATTATTGTGATGCATGTTTTACAGGAGATTATCCGATAACTCCGCCATCTGATGACATCAGAGGCGAATATGACAAATAGACTGCTGTTTAGCAATTATAAAGGAGATACGAATTATGTCTACAGACAGATATGAAACACCGCTTGCCGGAAGATATGCAAGCAAAGAAATGCAATATATTTTCTCGCAGGACAAGAAATTCAGAACATGGAGAGCACTCTGGATCGCACTTGCTGAATCAGAGAAAGAACTTGGTCTCGACATAACCGATGAACAGATTGAAGAACTCAAAGCACATAAGGATGATATTAATTATGATGTTGCCAGAGCCAGAGAAAAAGAAGTGAGACATGATGTTATGTCCCATGTATATGCATACGGCGTACAGTGTCCTAAAGCCAAGGGAATAATCCATCTCGGTGCAACATCATGTTATGTAGGAGATAATACGGACCTTATCCTTATGACGGAAGCGCTTAAGCTTGTAAGGGTTAAAGTTGTAAACGTACTGTCAGAGCTTGCTTCATTTGCAGATAAATACAAGGACCTTCCGACTCTTGCATTCACGCATTTCCAGCCGGCACAGCCGACGACGGTAGGCAAAAGAGCCACTCTCTGGATGATGGAACTTTTACTTGATCTGGAAGACCTTGATTATATAATCGATTCAATGAAACTTCTCGGTTCCAAAGGAACAACGGGAACACAGGCAAGTTTCATGGAACTCTTTGAGGGTGACCAGACAAAGGTACGTGCTCTTGATAAGAAAATAGCAGAAAAAATGGGATTTACGGATGTATATCCTGTTTCGGGACAGACGTATTCACGTAAGGTTGATACACGAGTTGTGAATGTACTTGCCGGAATAGCTGCAAGTGCACATAAATTTTCCAACGATATAAGGCTTCTCCAGCACCTCAAGGAGATTGAAGAGCCGTTTGAGAAATCACAGATAGGATCATCTGCAATGGCTTATAAGCGTAATCCTATGAGAAGTGAGAGAATCGCATCATTAGCCAACTATGTAATGTCAGATGTCATGAATCCGGCTATAACAAGTGCAACACAGTGGTTTGAGAGAACACTTGATGACTCGGCTAATAAGAGAATGTCCGTACCTGAAGCATTTCTTGCAGTTGACGGAATACTCGATCTGTATTTGAATGTTGTTGACGGACTTGTAGTATATACTAAAGTTATCAACAAACACATCATGGCAGAACTTCCGTTTATGGCTACGGAGAATATAATGATGGATGCCGTTAAGGCCGGAGGAGATCGTCAGGAACTTCATGAGAAGATCAGACAGCTCTCAATGCAGGCAGGCAGGAGAGTCAAAGAAGAAGGACTTGATAATAACCTTCTTGAACTTATCGCTGCAGACCCGGCATTCAATCTTACACTTGAGGATTTGCAGAAATCAATGAATCCGTCACTTTATATAGGACGTTCCAAGGATCAGGTTGAGGAATTTATTTCAGAAAATATCAGCCCTGTCCTTGATAAATACAAAGACGAACTCGGTGTAAAAGCAGAGATTAATGTCTGATAGTTAAGGAGGCATCTGTATGTTTGAAACAGTTGTTGAGTGTCTTGTAAAACGTAAGACACCACTTAAAGCATATGTGGGAAGATGTGCGGTAATATCGTTTGACCTGCTTTTGCTTGTCATGATTTATATTCTTGCAGCAAAGGCGCCGGTGCTTATGTTTGTGGCAATATTTATAATTGCAATCGGCATAATTCTGACCTATATGGTATTTACCAGAACAGATCTGGAGTATGAGTATTCATTCTATGACGGTGAAATGCGTATAGATAAGATTATGCACAAAAGTGCACGTAAGAAACTTCACACATTCAATTTCGGCAAGATGGATTTTATGGCACCGGAAGGTTCGCATCATCTTGGCGGAATGGTAAGTGACAGAAAGAAATATGATTATTCGGCAGGAGATGAAGAACAGATATCATATATTGCAGTGCTTTATGATGAAAACAATACAGCAGTCGAACTCAAATTCACACCGAATGAAGAACTTCTTGATAAACTTAATAAGACTTATCCGCGTAAAGTGTATATGGATTAGTAATTGACTTTTAGCGGCGTATTTGGTATATTTAACAGAATTACTATTAGTCCAAAACGGACACGAAGAAAGGCAGGATTATCTAAAAATGGGTACAATAATTGGCGAAGGAATTACATTTGATGACGTTTTACTTGTTCCGTCATATTCGGAAGTTACACCTAACATGATTGAGCTTGGAACGCATCTTACCAAGAAAATTAAACTTAATGTTCCAATTATGAGCGCAGGAATGGATACCGTTACAGAGCACAGAATGGCTATTGCAATGGCAAGACAGGGCGGAATCGGAATTATTCACAAGAATATGTCAATAGAGGCACAGGCAGAGGAAGTTGATAAAGTTAAGCGTTCTGAGAACGGAGTTATAACAGATCCTTTTTATCTCTCACCAGAGCATACTCTTGAGGATGCCAATAATCTTATGGCAAAATACAGAATTTCCGGAGTACCTATTACAGATGGCAAGAAGCTTGTCGGAATCATCACCAACAGAGATTTAAAGTTCGAGACAGATTACACCAAGAAAATCAAAGAGTGTATGACCAGTGAAGGCCTTATTACAGCTAAAGTCGGAATTACACTTGACGAGGCAAAGGCTATCCTTGCAAAAGCACGTGTAGAGAAACTTCCGATTGTGGATGATGATTTTAATTTAAGAGGCCTTATCACAATCAAAGATATCGAGAAACAGATTAAATATCCTAATTCAGCCAAGGATGAGCAGGGAAGACTCCTCTGCGGCGCAGCAGTAGGTATTACGGCAAATATTATGGACCGTGTGGCAGCACTTGTTGAAGCCAAGACAGACTGTATCGTAATTGATTCAGCACATGGTCATTCCAAGAACATAATTGAAACGCTTAAGAAAGTTAAAGCTGCATATCCTGATCTTCAGGTTATCGCAGGTAATATTGCTACAGGTGAAGCTGCCAAGGCACTTATTGATGCCGGAGTTGACGCTGTTAAGGTAGGTATCGGACCTGGTTCTATCTGTACGACACGTATAGTTGCCGGAATCGGTGTGCCGCAGATAACAGCGGTAATGGACGTATACAATACAGCCAAGGAATACGGAATACCTGTAATTGCAGACGGAGGAATCAAGTTCTCCGGAGACCTTACAAAGGCAATAGCGGCAGGCGCCGATGTATGTATGATGGGAAGCATGTTCGCAGGATGTGACGAAGCTCCGGGAGATTTTGAACTTTTCCAGGGTCGTAAATATAAAGTATACAGAGGAATGGGTTCAATCGCGGCAATGGAGAACGGAAGCAAAGACCGTTATTTCCAGACTGATGCCAAGAAGCTTGTTCCGGAAGGTGTAGAAGGACGAGTTGCCTATAAGGGTCTTGTGGAAGACACTGTATTCCAGCTTATGGGCGGATTAAGATCCGGAATGGGATACTGCGGAACCAAAACAATACCGGAACTTAAAGAGAACGGAAGATTTGTTAAGATTTCTGCAGCATCACTTAAAGAGAGCCATCCGCATGATATTCATATCACGAAGGAAGCTCCTAACTACAGCATTGACCAGTAAGATTAGTGCTGTCAGCTGATTATTAACACAGGATGTGGTTGAGGGATGCGAAGAAAGCTTAAAGTTTTATTTATCAGTACGATTATCATTATCTCCATTATCGGAATAATTGTTGCAGCCGAGAAAATTCTTGAAAAGAACAATACCGGTATTAAGGAGATAATCGATAATATTGCACAGAAGGAAGAAACGACCACTGAGGATCCGTTTCTTCTTAGTGATGAAGTAATTAAGAATTATCTTACTCCGAATGAGTATTCAAGACCGGGTAAGGAATTAAAGGAAGTTAACGCTATTGTTGTACATTATGTAGGCAATCCGGGAACTACGGCTGCCCAGAACAGGAGCTATTTTGAGAATCTTAAGGATACTCATGCAACCAGTGCCAGCAGTCATTATATTATAGGAATGGAAGGCGAAATAATACAATGTGTTCCGCTTAACGAGATTTCTTATGCATCTAACAACCGCAATAAGGATACTATAGCTATTGAATGCTGCCATCCGGATGAAACCGGTCAGTTCACCACAGCTACATATAAATCACTGGTTAAGCTTGTGGCTGCATTATGCAGGACATACGATCTGGATCCGGAGACAGGAATAATAAGACATTACGATGTTACGGGAAAATACTGTCCGCTGTATTATGTCAATCATGAAGATGAGTGGTATGGTTTTAAACTCGATGTTAAGGCAGAACTCGCTGCAGTCAATACTAAGTAAGACAACATAAGGAGTAGATTATAATGACTATAGATGACGTATCCAATATATTGGGATTCCTCGGCGGACTGGGAATGTTCCTTTACGGAATGAAACTTCTGTCAGGCGGTCTGCAGAAAGCAGCCGGAGAGAAGATGAAAAGCCTTCTTGAAGCCGTAACCAATAAGCGTATTAAAGCAATTCTTGTCGGAGCACTTGTAACAGCCATAATTCAGAGTTCAGGTGCCACAACTGTTATGATCGTCGGATTTGTAAATGCCGGCATTTTAAATCTTATGCAGGCTGTAGGTGTTATAATGGGTGCCAATATCGGTACTACCGTAACTGCATGGATCGTATCACTCGATTCACTCGGCGAGGCGGCGACATTTTTTAAACCTTCATTCTATGCTCCGCTTATGATAGGAGTCGGCGCAGCATTTATAATGTTCTGCAAAAAACATAAAAAACAGACACTTGGAGAAATTATAATAGCAATCGGTTTCCTCTTTTTCGGACTGACCACTATGTCATCATCAATGAGCGATTATATGGCAGGGGAAGCCGTTAAGAATATGTTCCTTACACTTGGATCAAATCCGTTATTCGGAATTCTTATAGGTATTGTGGTCACGGGCGTCATGCAGAGTTCATCAGCATCCGTCGGTGTTCTCCAGACGCTTTCGGGATTCGGTGTTGTAAATGCACCTACGGCTGTATTTATATGTCTCGGTGCAGATATAGGTTCATGTTTCACGGCGCTCATATCAAGTGCCGGCGTATCCAAGAATGCCAAGCGTGCAGCTGTGATTAACCTTTTGTTCAATACGTTCGGTGTTATCATATGGGGAACATTGATATTTATTATATTCAAGATATTCCCGGGACTGGAAGGATATATTATGTCCGCAGTATCAATCGCGATATTCCACTCAGGATTCAAAGTTGTAAATACTACACTTTTCTATCCGATAGCGGGCAAGCTTGTTGATCTTTCCAAACTTATCATCCGTGATAAGGAAGAAACGCAGGCACCGAGTGTTGAAGTTGAGAAAGATACAACCATGCTTTTGGACGACCGTATTCTCAATACCCCTTCGCTTGCAATCCAGGCTGTAAGCAACTATGTTATCAAACTTGGCAAGATATGTTCCGAGAACCTGAAACGGTCGCTTGATGCCATAATGTATAATAAATACGAACTTATTGATGTTGTTTTTGAAACGGAAAAACATATCGATGACCATGTTGCCAATTTGTCGGATTTCCTTGTAAAAATAAGCAATGACGGACTCACTGACAGGCAGAGCAGACAGGTTAAAGACCTTATGTATACCGTCATAGATCTTGAACGTGTCGGGGACCACGCAGAGAATCTGGCTGAACTTGCCGGTAAACTGCGGGATGGTAATATGAAGTTCTCGGAGGTAGGTGTTGATGACCTTAAGCTTATGAGAGCAGCAGTTGAATCTTCAATAGACAGTGCGGTTGCAGCACGCGAAACCGGTAATATAGATATGGTAAGAAAAACATTCAGATACGAGGACGAGGTTGATAGTCTTGAAGAGGAAATCAGGGATAAGCATATTGAACGTCTTTCGAAACGTGAATGCAATTCAGAGACGGGCGTTATTTTCCTCAATATACTTACGAATCTCGAAAGAGTGTCCGACCATGCAATCAATATTGCAGGATATGTAAAGGATGAAGCCTGATGTTTGAAAAACAGTTATTGGATATAAAAGAAAATAACAATACGAGAGCTGCACTGGTTGATATAAAGACCGGACTTAAAGAGGATGGTGCCGTAAAAGCATTTAAAGAAAATCCATTATACGACATCATGGTTTTCAGGGCATTGTTAGGAAATGAAGATGCCAAAGTCCGCAAAAATACAGCTCTTATAATGGGAATGATCAATGAACCGTCATGTGCCGATGATTTAATGAAAGCTTATATGAATGAAGATAAACTCTTTGTTAAAAGTTCATATCTTACGGCATTGAAGAAATACGATTGTTCCAAATATAAAGATGAACTTATTAATCGAAGAGATGAACTTGAGAATGGCTGCTTTGATGATGCAGATATGAAACACATATCTGCGGAATTAAAGGAGCTTTATTCCATATTCCCACATAGCGGACTGATAAAACATAAATTTCATAACCCCGCACAACCGGTTGAAGTCATATTTACAACAGGAAGAGATACGGTTGAAGCCCTTATGGGTGCTGTCGGTGAATTTAAAGATGCGTTAGCCGTAAAACAGATTTTCTGCGGAGTGTCTTTTAAGACAAAAGAAATCCGCGCGGTTTCTTCAATCAGAATTTACAGGGAAATGCTGTTCCCGGTCAATGGACTCGCACCGTCAGCCAAATCCGAGATAGCATCGGATATAATGTCCGGAAATCTTATACATTTGCTTGATGAAATGCATGATGATGCAGACAGGGCATTCCGTTTCAGAGTAACATCAAAGAATGATACGGCAGATATTGCATCGAGAATACAGGCAGCATCGGGTGGCAGGCTGATAAATTCACCATCCGACTATGAGATTGAGATTAAACTTATTGCATCAAAAAGCGGCGGTTACGGGATAATGTTGAAGCTTCATACATGGAGCGACAGACGTTTTGCATACAGACGGGAATATGTGGCAGCATCAATGAAACCGGTTAATGCGGCGATGATGATATATCTTGTCCGTGATTACCTCAAAGAAGGTGCTCAGATATTGGATCCGTTCTGTGGAGTCGGAACGGTTCTGATCGAGCGGAACAAGGCTGTCAGGGCATCTCATATGTATGGAATTGATACATTCGGAGAAGCTGTAGCCAAAGCAAGGGTTAACACGGCAGCTGCCGGAGTAAACGTTAATTACATAAACAGAAATTTTTTCGATTTCAGACATGAATATAAATTTGATGAGATTATAACTGAGATGCCGGACGATACCGGTGTCTATGATGCTTTTCTGGATAAGTGCGCCGAACTTTTAAATGAAGACGGTTTGATAATCATGCTTTCCAAAGAAAAAAATCTCATAAAGAAACAATTAAGACTCAGCGATAAATTCAGTCTGTTAAGGGAGTTTTCGTTTAATAGCAAGGAAAACCTTAATATTTATATAATAAAGGGATGATAATAATATGCCATACCTGCTTAAATTTCTATCATACGAAAAAGATTTCACCCTGGTGGCCGGTATATCTTAATCAGAAAGCTGCGATGTATGTCTGTACACATGCATTGTCCGACTCACTTGAATATTCGTACAAACTTCTCGGCAATGTCCTTGATTGTGTACCTGCCGGTGTTGCGGCACTTGAAGCATTCCGGAACGCATATGATTTTGATATCTGCATTCTGTAATAAAAAGCTTGCACACTTACAATATATGAGTTATAATCCCTAGTGATAAAAATAATATTAATCTTCAGGGCAGGGTGAAATTCCCGACCGGCGGTAGAGTCCGCGAGCGGTGCGAAGCATTGCTGAACCGGTTAGATTCCGGTACCGACAGTACAGTCTGGATGGAAGAAGATGAGCGTGTGTATATCTTTAATGGTATACCTGCACCCGGATTCTGATGCACCTGAATTATATTCAGGTGCTTTTTTTGCCAGAAAGGCATCCCTGAACAATAGGGCAGGCAGATGGCCGCCCGGATGTTAGGAGGAACGAATTATGACTAAATTTTTATCACACTTTGGGAAACTTTGGGACGCAATAAGTTCCAATGTGATATTCCTGCTTGAATTTGTGGGAATAATCGCTGCAATTTTTGTTATCGCGTATGTTGTTGAACGCGCGATCAAGAAGAGAAACAATGACACCGGGAAAATCCTTACAACCCGTAAAGTCGCTGTAATCGGTGTAATGTCAGCAATTTCAGGCATACTTATGTGTTTTGAAATACCGCTTTGGTTTGCACCGCCGTTTTATAAACTGGACTTCTCGGAACTGCCGGTTCTTATATGCGGATTTGCCTTCGGACCAGTTGCAGGAGTGCTCGCGGAAGCTGTTAAGATTCTGATAAAACTCATTCTTAAGGGAACGTCAACGGCATTTGTCGGTGACCTGGCCAATTTTGTTGTCGGCTGTTCATTTATACTTACGGCAACTATCATATATCATATTAAGAAGAATAAGAAAACCGCTGTTATATCCTGCATAATAGGTACACTGGTTATGACGGTAGCCGGAACAGCATTCAATGCGGTATATCTTCTGCCGAAATTTGCCGAGATGTACGGAATGCCTATGGATGCGCTTATAGCAATGGGAACGGCAGTCAATAAGAATGTTAAAAATATCACAACATTTGTGGTGCTGTGTGTTGCGCCGCTTAATCTGCTTAAAGGTTTTGCCGTATCGTTAGTGACGATACTGATATATCATCCGCTACGTCCGATTCTCAAGAAAAACAATTAAAATATATTGATTAAAACCTCTGTTTCATAGTAAAATATGTAACAGAGGTTTTTTTGAAAGGAAAATGCGGAATGATTAAGTTTGATAATGACAAATATGAACTTATACAGGAAGAAAGAATAGAAGAACTGAAATCCGACGGATATCTTTTCAGACACAGAAAGTCCGGTGCAAGAGTTCTTATACTGGCTAATGATGATGAGAATAAGGTATTTTCGATAGGATTTCGTACACCGCCGCCTGACAGTACGGGAGTACCGCATATACTTGAACATTCGGTTCTGTGCGGTTCGGCAAAGTATCCGGTTAAGGATCCGTTTATCGAACTGGTAAAGGGTTCACTTAACACATTTCTTAACGCGATGACATATCCGGATAAGACGGTATATCCGGTGGCAAGCTGCAATGATGTGGATTATCGTAATCTTATGGATGTATATATGGATGCTGTTTTTAATCCGAATATATATACCAGAAAAGAGATTTTTATGCAGGAAGGCTGGCATTATGAACTGGAGAGCGCACAGGCACCTCTTAAGTATAACGGTGTAGTATATAACGAGATGAAGGGTGCGTATTCTTCACCTGATGACGTGCTTAACAGGTATTGTCTGAATTCGTTGTATCCTGATACCGCATACAGTGTGGAATCGGGAGGGGATCCTGACAGCATACCGGATCTTAGTTATGAGGATTTCCTTGCATTTCATAAGAAATTATATCATCCGTCCAACAGTTATATATATCTCTACGGAAATTGCGATATGGCTGAGAGACTTGAATATCTGGACAGGGAATATCTTTCACATTATGATTGTATGAAAGTTGATTCTGAGATTAAGACGCAGAAGCCGTTTGAGTCCATGCACAGAGTAGAGGCTCAGTACTCGGTAACCGAGGACGAAGGAATATCGGGCAGAACTTATCTGTCATATAATCTGTCCGTCGGCGATACTCTCGATAAGAAACTGTATATCGCAATGCAGGTACTTGACTATGCTCTTTTTTCGGCACCGGGAGCCCAGGTCCGTCAGGCGCTTATCGACGCGGGTATCGGAGATGATATCATATGCTCGTACGAAAGTTCGTTAAAACAGCCTATGTTTACGATTGCCGCGAAAAATACCGACGAAGACAGAGTTGATGAATTTCTGCGTATTATCAACGACACTTTGACCAGAATAGCTGACGACGGAATTAACAAAGATACTTTAAGAGCCGGAATCAATTCAATGGAATTCAGATACCGTGAAGCGGATTTCGGACAGTTTCCTAAGGGACTTATGTACGGCCTGAGTCTTATGGACAGCTGGCTTTATGATGAAAAGAGCCCGTTCATACACCTTGCCCAGAATGACACTTATGAATTCCTTAAGAACAACATAGATACAGGATATTTTGAAGGACTTGTGCGCAGATATCTGCTTGAGAATACACACACATCGCTTGTGATCCTTAAGCCTGTAATTAATCTTACATCTGATAATGACGCAAAGGTGGCGGAGAAACTTGCCGCGTATAAAGCTTCACTTTCAGCTGAAGAGATAGAAAGACTTGTAAAAGAGACAGAAGAACTTAAGGAATACCAGTCTGAGCCTTCTACCGATGAGGAACTTAAGACAATACCGATGCTTACAAGAGATGACATACGAAAAGAACCGGCACCTCTTTATAATGATTTTGAAGAGATATCCGGTGTGACGGTTGATCATCATAATGTATACACGAACGACATAGGATATCTTAAATTATCATTTGATATCGGGGCTGTTGATACGGAAGACATCCCGTATGTGGGTTTGCTTGGCACAGCTCTCGGATATGTCGACACAGACAGTTATACTTATGAGCAGATATCCAATGAAATCGATATCCACACCGGAGGCATAACATCGGGACTTTCGACATATGAGAATATCCATACCCACAAGGTAAGTGCCAGATTTAATGTCGACTGTAAGGCGATAGGCGAAGAATATGCAAAAGCAATGGATCTCATCCGTGAGATGATATTTAATGCGCATTATGATGATCACAAGAGAATGAAGGAAATCCTTGCCGAGATCAAGTCCAGACTGCAGAACCGTATGGTGTCGGCCGGACATTCATCGGCAGTGCTGGCATGTAATGCACAATACCTTGAAACATCGAGATATTCGGAACTTACATCGGGAATATCATATTACAGGTTTATATCCGATCTGTATGATAATTTTGAGGAACGTAAAGAAATCATATCCTCAAAGCTTAACAAAATAACGGAACGTATTTTTACCGTGGACAGGCTTATAGTATCATTAACGGGAGATGACACTGTATATACGGCAGTCAGGGATAGTCTTGCGGGATTCATAGACGGACTTCCGGACGTGGCATATGATACTGCTGAAAGGAATTTCAGATATACCAATATCAGACGGGCATATAAGAGTGCGTCACAGGTAAATTATGTGGCAAGATGCGGAAGTTTCGGAGATAAAGGAATAGAATATTCACCTGCACTTAAAGTATTTAAGACTATAATGGATTATGATTATCTGTGGATAAATATAAGAGTCAAAGGCGGGGCATACGGCTGTATGAACGGCTATAATGTGACCGGAAACGGATATTTCTGTTCGTACAGGGATCCGAATCTTAAACAGACCGACATCATATACGAGGGAATACCCGAATATATCAGAAACTTCAATGCAACGGAGCGTGAGATGACCAAATATATCATCGGAACTTTCAGCGGACTGGATATACCGCTCACCCCTCAGCGCAAGGGAAGCCGCTCTTTTGAGTCATGGATGCGCGGCGCGGATGAAGAGTATTACCGCAAGGACAGAGCAGGAGTGCTGAACACTTATCAGGACGACATAAAGGCACTTGAACCTGTGATCAAGGCCATTCTTTCGGATAACAGGCTTTGTGTAATAGGAAACAGCGGCAGCATTGATGACAATGCGGAACTTTTTGATGAAATATATAATTTATTATAAGAACCGAGGACGATGAATTGGAGACAAAATCAGGATTTGTGGCGCTTATCGGGCGCCCGAACGTGGGTAAATCCACATTGATGAACAGGCTGATAGGCCAGAAGATAGCAATAACATCCAACAAACCGCAGACAACGCGTAACAGAATACAGACGGTTTATACGGACGAGAGAGGTCAGATTATTTTTCTCGATACACCGGGAATCCACAAGGCTAAGAATAAGCTTGGAGAATTTATGGTGGATGTTGCGGAGAAAACCCTTGCGGATGTTGATGTTGTGTTATGGCTTGTTGAACCGACCGATTATATCGGTGCCGGAGAACAGCACATAATAACAAGACTTAAGAGCTGCAAGAAACCGGTTATTCTTGTTATCAATAAGGTTGATACGATACGCAAAGACGAGATCCTTAAGTTTATAGATACTTACCGTAAGGAAATGGATTTCGCCGAGATCGTACCGGTATCCGCACTTAAGGGAACGAACACGGATGATCTTACGGATGTGATATTTAAGTATCTGGGTGAAGGCCCGATGTACTATGATGAGGATACCGTAACCGACCAGCCGATGAGACAGATAGTATCTGAACTGATACGTGAAAAAGCACTCAGATGCCTGAGTGAGGAAATTCCGCATGGAATTGCAGTCACTATTGAACAGATGAAAGAACGCAAGGGTGCAGGTGGCGAACCGATATGGGATATCGAGGCAACGATCATCTGTGAAAGAGACAGCCACAAAGGTATCATAATAGGCAAAGGCGGCGCGATGCTTAAGAAAATAGGCTCTGCGGCGCGTTATGAGATAGAGCATATGATGGAGCAGAAGGTTAATTTGAAACTCTGGGTCAAAGTGCGTAAAGAATGGCGTAATTCCGATCTGCTTATCAAGAATTTCGGATACAGAAAAGAGGATTAAGTTCTGAATGGCTGACCAGATTAAGGTCATGGGAATGGTGATTTCATCCGCGCCCATAGGAGAACATGACAAAAGAATAGTGCTTCTTACCAAAGAAAAAGGCAAAATAAGTGCTTTTGCCAGAGGTGCAAGAAGACCGGGCAATCATCTTATGGCAGCCAGCGAGAGTTTTGCGTTCGGAAGTTTCTATCTGATATATGGCAGGGACTCATACACATTGGTGAATGCGGAAATTTCCAATTATTTCAGGGAACTGGCCGGGGATATTACAATGACATATACGGCATGTTATTTTCTTGAACTGGCAGGGTATTATGCAGTGGAAAATCAGAATGGAGCAGAAATGCTTAATCTTATCTATGCGGCATTTAAAGCTTTGTTAAATCCCAGCCTTGACAACAGACTGGTGCGGTATGTGTATGAATTGAAAATGCTTGTCATAAACGGAGAATATCCGGATTTCTTTGCGTGCCGGGTGTGCGGTGCCAAAGACAATGCCGCCGGTTTTTCAATATCGCATAACGGTATTGTATGTGACGGATGTATACGAAACATTGCGGATGCGATAACTTTATGCGGCGGGACGGTGTATACACTTCAGTATATTGTATATTCTGAAATCGGCAGACTTTTTACTTTCAGGGTGTCGGATGAAGTCCTCGAAGAATTGCGGATGGTTATGGCGAGATGTATGAATACATATGTTGACAGGCGCATGAATTCGCTGGAAATTCTTGATGCACTTATATAATTTAATAATAACACTTGAAAAATATGTTCAAAACATATAAAATATTTCACTAAGAGATTAATGTGATATAATAGCGAGGTATATATTATGGAAAAGACAATGGATAAAATTGTTGCTTTAGCAAAATCAAGAGGATTCGTATATCCGGGTTCGGAGATATACGGTGGACTTGCCAATACATGGGACTACGGAAATCTTGGTGTTGAGCTTAAGAACAATGTCAAGAAGGCATGGTGGCAGAAATTTATTCAGGAAAGTCCTTATAATGTAGGCGTGGACTGTGCGATACTCATGAATCCGCAGACATGGGTGGCATCGGGACACCTTGGAGGATTTGCAGACCCGCTTATGGACTGTAAGGAATGTAAGGAAAGATTCCGTGCAGACAAGCTTATTGAAGATTGGGCAGCTGAGAATAATTTCACCATAGACGGTGCCGTTGATGCATGGAGCAAGGACGAAATGGAGCAGTTTGTGGCTGACCATAACATTGCATGTCCTTCATGCGGTAAGCATAATTTTACGGAAATCAGACAGTTCAACCTTATGTTCAAGACATTCCAGGGTGTAACAGAGGATGCCAAGAACACTGTATATTTAAGACCTGAGACTGCACAGGGTATATTCGTAAACTTCAAGAATGTCCAGAGAACATCTCGTAAGAAAGTGCCTTTCGGAATCGGACAGATCGGTAAATCATTCCGTAACGAAATTACACCGGGTAACTTCACTTTCAGAACAAGAGAGTTTGAACAGATGGAACTTGAATTTTTCTGCAAACCGGGAACCGATCTTGAGTGGTTCTCATACTGGAGAGAATTCTGTATCAACTGGCTTAAGGCTCTCGGAATCAAAGAAGACGAGATGAGAGCAAGAGACCATTCTCCTGAGGAACTCTGCTTCTATTCAAAGGGTACAACGGATATTGAATTCCTCTTCCCATTCGGATGGGGCGAGCTTTGGGGCATTGCAGACAGAACTGATTATGACCTCACACAGCATCAGAATACATCGGGAATCGATATGTCATATTTTGATGATGAGGATAATTCCAAATATATCCCTTATGTTATCGAGCCATCACTCGGTGCAGACCGTGTTACACTTGCATTCTTATGTTCAGCATATGATGAAGAAGAGCTTGAGGGCCAAGATGTGAGAACAGTTCTTCATTTCCATCCGGCAATCGCACCTGTCAAAATCGGTGTGCTTCCTCTTTCCAAGAAGCTCAATGAAGGTGCCGAAAAGATTTATGCAGAACTTTCCAAGAAGTACAATTGTGAGTTCGATGACAGAGGAAATATCGGTAAGAGATACAGAAGACAGGATGAAATCGGAACTCCGTTCTGCGTAACATATGATTTTGATTCAGAGAACGACGGATGTGTAACTGTCAGAGACAGAGATACAATGGAGCAGGAAAGAATCAAGATAGAAGATCTTGCTGCATATTTCGAAGATAAAATGAGTTTCTAGGCATATAATTGACCGGAGGAATCTTATATGATATGCGATAAATGCGGATTCGAGCATAACAGCAAGTCTGTATGCCCTAAATGCGGTGCGCGTGTTATCTATGTTAACGAAGATTATTTAAGACGTAAAGAAGAGTGGGAAAAAGCGCAGAAAGCCGGTACGGCAGGTGCGCTCCCACCTGGAATAATGCATTCCACCAGGGAAGAACATGACAGGGAAAAAGGCCGTGATACGGTTGTTTCCAGGGAATCCTACGGAAGGCAGAATACACAGAAAGGCGGGTCGGAAACGGCGGGCCTTTCTTTTGATGTGGTGAGAAGTGTAATTATAAAAGCTGTTGCCGGAGTAATTGTCTTTTTTAAAAAGCATTTTGGCAGGAGAAAACCGGCTGAAGTCATCAGGGAACTGAAATTCGATGATGGCAAAGAGACACTTGATACGTCAAAACTGGTTGTCAGCCACAAAATATTTAAAGATAAACCCCGACCTGTTTTCATAACTGCGGCGGCGGTTGTTTTTGCTGCAGTGGCAGCAGTGGTTATTATTAACGTTATCAGGAATATTGACCATAGCAGGGTATTTTATTATGACGGAAAATATGCATACCTTTCCGATGATACGGATAATGCACTTTGGGGCAGTACGGACGGTGGCATGACAATCGCATCGGCCGGAGACAGCGCAGTTATCGGATATGATTCAGACGGAATATATATGTATTCCTCAGGCAGAAAATATACCATACAGGCTTCAATCTCTTCTGTGGCAGCATATAATGAACAGCTGACAGGTGTTATATACACAACATCAGACGGCGGTGTATTCTATACGGACGGAAAAGATCCCTTAAAAATAGATATAGATGTTGCCCAGGGTTTTACACATGCATGCAAAGTGAGTGACAACGGTAAATACTATGTCCTTACGACGAGCGGCGAAAGCGATGATTTTTCATCCGGCGAGAGTTCTTTTTACATCGGTGACAGTGACGGTAATCTTACACTCATAAGCAGGGATAACAACGATAAGGATGTGCTCAGGGTATATGATGACGGAAGCGTGGTATACATAGATATGGAAACAGGAGACTATGGTATCGTAAACAGCAGAAAAATCATGAGGTACGCGGATGATTCCGTAACACAGATAACTGACGGCTTATCCAAATACAGGACAAGCGGTGATGAAATCTATTACCTTACAACTGATGGAAAGATATGTATGACACAAATGAACCAGAATGGGTCTGTAACGGCATTGGATTTTGAGGTTCAGGATTTGTCTGATAATCTTGCCGGTACGGAGAAAGGAATAATTTACCGCAAAGATGACGGATATTATTATGCCGGTGCGGACAGTGAACCTATCAGAATTAACAAATGCAAAGATGATGCCGATTGCATCTGGTATGAAGAAAATATAATAAACTCCTACATATGTGCCGGAGAATTCTATTCGGCAGGAGATACATCCGACAAAGCATTGTTTGAAATAAATGATCCGGGCAAGGCGGTATATTCGGCTGAATCAGGATATATAGCGGCAGTTTCATCGGATGGAAATCTTCATATCGTTAGCGGATATTCTGACAGGGAAACGGCGGCGGCTGACAGTGTGAGTGAAATTGCCAATCATAAAGGTGTAATATACACCAAAGATAATACCGCATATCTGCTTCTAAAACCGGACGGCAGACCGAAGAAACTGGCGGATATATCCGGAGGTGTTGTCAGTGCGTTTTATTCCGGACGCAGGTATTATATCGTTAATGATAAAAATATTCTTTATAATGTTAAGCAAAACGGCAGAGTCAGTGAAAATGCCGGATATGTTTTATTTACAGACCTGATGGAAAAATAACAGGTACAAAACTTAATGAAAACGTACAATCTTTAGTTGAAATTTTGGATTGTTATGTTATAATAACAAATGGGCGAGGTATTTTTGCGCCCTAAATGCTTAATGCCGTGCGGTACGTGGGTTTTTGTAAGGGACATTTCCTGTTTTTTACAAAAGCCTATGATGTTGCATGGCTATAACTAAGCAATAATATTATTAGGAGGAATTACAAATGGCAAACAAATGGGTTTACATGTTCAGCGAAGGCGATATGAGCATGCGTAATCTTCTTGGTGGTAAGGGTGCCAACCTTGCTGAGATGTCAAGCATCGGACTTCCGGTACCACAGGGATTCACAATCACAACAGAAGCTTGTACACAGTACTATGAGGACGGTCGTAAGATCAACGACGAAATCATGGCACAGGCTATGGAAGGTGTTAAGAAGATGGAGGAGATCAACGGCAAGAAGTTCGGCGATCTTAAGAATCCTCTCTTAGTTTCTGTTCGTTCAGGTGCCAGAGCTTCTATGCCTGGTATGATGGACACAATCCTTAACCTTGGTTTGAACGATGAAGTTGTTGCAGCAATGATAGCTGGTAACCCAGAACCGAAATTCGAGCGTTTCGTATACGATTCTTACAGACGTTTCATCCAGATGTTCTCTGATGTCGTAATGGAAGTTGGTAAGAAATATTTTGAACAGTTAATCGATAAGATGAAAGAGGACAGAGGAGTTAAGTTCGACGTTGAACTTACAGCTGCTGACCTTAAGGAATTAGCTGAGCAGTTTAAGGCTGAGTACAAGAATCAGTTAGGAACAGATTTCCCTTCAGATCCTGTAGAGCAGTTAAAGCTTGCTATCGAGGCTGTATTCCGTTCATGGGACAACCCACGTGCTAACGTATATCGTCGTGACAATGATATCCCTTATTCATGGGGTACTGCAGTTAACGTAATGCCTATGGTATTCGGTAACCTTAATGATGAGTCAGGTACAGGTGTTGCATTTACCCGTGACCCTGCTACAGGCGAGAAGAAGCTCATGGGCGAGTTCCTTATCAATGCACAGGGCGAGGACGTTGTTGCCGGTGTTCGTACACCTATGCCGATCGCTCAGATGGAGCAGGAGTTCCCAGAAGCATACACTGAGTTCATCAAAGTATGTGAGACTCTTGAGAACCATTATCATGACATGCAGGATATGGAGTTCACAGTAGAGAACAAGAAGCTTTACATGCTCCAGTGCCGTAACGGTAAGAGAACAGCTCCTGCTGCTCTTAAGATTGCATGTGACCTTGTTGATGAAGGACACAAGACAGAGGAAGAAGCAGTTGCTATGATCGATCCTCGTAACCTTGATACACTTCTCCACCCACAGTTCGATGCTGCTGCACTTAAGGCTGCAACACCAATCGGTAAAGGACTTGGTGCTTCTCCTGGAGCTGCTTGCGGTAAAGTTGTATTCACAGCTGAGGATGCTGAGAAATGGGCTGAAAGAGGAGAGAAAGTTGTTCTTGTACGTCTTGAGACATCACCTGAAGATATCACAGGTATGAAGGTATCACAGGGTATCCTTACAGTTCGTGGTGGTATGACATCACACGCTGCCGTTGTTGCACGTGGTATGGGTACATGCTGTGTATCAGGATGCGGTGACATCGCTATGGACGAAGAGAATAAGAAGTTCACATTAGCTGGACAGACATTCACAGAAGGTTCAGAGATCTCTATCGATGGTACTACAGGTAACATCTATGCAGGTCTTATCCCAACAGTTGATGCTACAATCGCCGGCGAGTTCGGACGTGTTATGGCATGGGCTGATAAATACAGAAAGCTCAAAGTAAGAACAAATGCAGATACTCCTGCAGATGCTAAGAAGGCTCGTGAGCTCGGTGCCGAAGGTATCGGACTTTGCCGTACAGAGCATATGTTCTTCGAGGAAGACAGAATCGCTGCATTCAGAGAGATGATCTGTTCTGATACAGTAGAAGAGAGAGAAGCTGCTCTTAATAAGATTCTTCCATATCAGCAGGGAGATTTCAAGGCTCTCTATGAGGCACTTGAAGGAAATCCTGTTACAATCAGATTCCTTGATCCACCTCTTCATGAGTTCGTACCTACCGAAGAAGCTGACATTGAGAAGCTTGCTAAGGCTCAGGGTAAGACAGTTGAGCAGATTAAGACAATCATCGCTTCACTTCATGAGTTCAACCCTATGATGGGTCACAGAGGATGCCGTCTTGCAGTTACTTATCCGGAAATCGCTAAGATGCAGACAAAGGCAGTTATCCGTGCAGCAATCGAAGTTCAGAAAGAGCATCCGGATTGGAATGTTAAGCCTGAAATCATGATTCCGCTTGTATGTGAAGTTAAAGAGCTTAAGTTCGTTAAGAAGGTTGTTGTTGAGACAGCAGATGCTGAAATCGCAGCAGCAGGCGTTAAGCTTGAGTATGAAGTTGGTACAATGATCGAGATCCCTAGAGCTGCTCTTACAGCTGACGAGATCGCTACAGAGGCTGATTTCTTCTGCTTCGGTACTAACGACCTTACACAGATGACATTTGGTTTCTCACGTGATGATGCAGGTAAGTTCCTCGGTGCTTACTATGACAACAAGATCTTCGAGAACGATCCGTTCGCTAAGCTTGACCAGACAGGTGTTGGTAAGCTTATGGAAACAGCTATCAAGCTTGGTAAGCCGGTTAATCCTAAGCTCCATGTTGGTATCTGCGGTGAGCACGGTGGAGATCCTTCATCAGTTGAGTTCTGCCACAAGATTGGTCTTGACTATGTGTCATGTTCACCATTCCGTGTGCCTATTGCAAGACTTGCAGCAGCACAGGCAGCTATTGCTAATAAATAATAGAAATTCTATTGGTCAGCCCCACAGAAATGTGGGGCTGATTTTATTTGTGGAAAACGCATTTTTTCACCATTGGCATATTAGGGATATGATTGGATGAGCATGGCAGTCAGCGAGCTGAGTGCAGTAGGTGCGCCATACAGAGAACCGGCAGCGCAGTTAAAACGATATTTGTCGATGACTTCATACATTTAATATTTACAGATGAGAATAAAATTGGTGCAATTAACTCGGAATAAACCGAGTCGAAAGGAACCGAGTAAATGAAATTTATTGGACGTAAAGAAGAATTGAAGAAACTGGATAAGGCCATATATGCGGATGAATTATGAATGTAAGCAGGTTGCACATGAGAGCAATGTTGAAGGCTTAAGCATTATTCTGTCTGAAACCATGGATCTTCCGAAACTTGGATTTTCAGATATAGAGTCACTGTTGGATTATATTTTTGAACTCTCTTCCAAGGAAAAGCTGGTTTTGGTATTGGATGAATATCCGTATTTAAGGGAATCTGTTAAATGGGAGGAGCACGGACCAGGCATTTGGATTTGGAAACGGCGGTAAGATTTATTATCGCCGAACCAAATCAATAAACAGGCAAAATGTACATTGACGTCCGCCGGCTGCTTAAGTATAATTAATCCATAACTCAGAAATCTTTAATTCTGTTTTTCAAATCCAACTGCTTGGGGTTGGTCGTGATAATCTTTTTAAATCCACGGAAAGCTTGGTAATATATTATACGGAGGAACTGCCTATGACAGAAAATGAACTGAATGATATGCTTAAATCGGAAACGAAGAAACTAAAGGAAATTAATGCTTTTATAAAAAGAAGCCCTGGAGGGAATCTTAAAATCCATATCAAAAACGGACAAAAATATTATAGTTTATCGGATGGCCGGCATGAGACATACTTATCAAAGAAGAAATCTGATTTTATATATTTAATAGCACAGCGCAATTATTACGAGAAAGTAAAGAAAATCCGGGAAAATAACATAAAGGAACTGACAAGGTTTAATGAGCGATATGTTCCTCAGGCTGAGCAGGTGGTTTATGCGGGACTTTCGGGAGATCGAAGGGAATTGGTAAAGCCGTATGATCCGGATACTTTGAAGATGATTGAAGGAATAGAGAGCGATAAGTTCGATACAGCGCCATATTCAGAGGGATGTCGTTATGAGACGGATAAAGGAGAGAAAGTCCGCTCAAAATCGGAAGTAATCATAGCTAATTTATTAAACGGGTATTGCGATGTTCTCAGATATCAATATGAGAAACCTTTGTATCTCGAAAACGATGGGACGGAAGTAATGGTGCATCCTGATTTTACGGTATATAACCTGATTACTGGTAAGATTATATATTGGGAGCATGCAGGAATGATTGATGATACAGAATATGCATCTGATTTCGTCAGAAAATACAACCTGTATCTTGCGAATGGGTTTATACCTTGTGATAATCTTATGATAACATTTGAATGTCAGGAGAAACCGTTGGATATTGGGAATGTGAAGAGAATAATAAATAAAATTGCAGAGGGGTAGGTTTGTAAAAGAATACCCGCGGTCGGGTCAGGACAAAATCGGAATAATCTGGCCGCGGGATTGCCTCGGATGATTATTATTGTAATGAAATGAGCCAAATCAAGGAAATCGGATGCTAAATAACATAATAATATCACTAAATTCAGCATTATAGCTAATAAAGTGATAACTCTCAATAAATTACGAGGCTTGAAAATCACCAAAATCACACTTTATTCTCCAAAGTCACCAATTTGGTGTGAAAATTGGCATTTATGGTGGAATGACGAACATGACATAATATAGTAAATTACACGTAAAGTATCACTGAACACTATAAATGTTACAGAAAAGTGAGAAAAGGGCTATTTGTGATGCGGGTAAGAAGGAAAATAATCTCACCAAATACCAAAATAAACACAAAAAAGTGATAAAGTTTAATATACTACATTCAATTCCGCCCAATCAGGCTATTCCGCGGGTGAATGTTTCCGCTGCCGTAGTAACATAGCCGCGTGAAGCCCAATCAGGCTTCCCCGCGTTAATGATAAATACCTATTGTTTGTCCTCGGGCACTGTGCTATAATGCTTATGTTTTGAGTATAATTACGGCGGATAATATAATTCATCAGCTGACGAATTTTACTGCTGCCTGAAAGAAGGAAAAGGAAAATGACTGCCTTTAAGGAGCAATATAGTAAAGAAATACATAATCAGGAAATCAAGTCAAATAAAAGAACACTGAAAGGATTTATGTGGCTTTTCGGACTGCTTTTTTTGATATGGCTGTTTACGATGGAAGGATTATTTGTGGTTGACGCACATATAATGACAATGGCGTTTATAATAACTGCGGTAGTATGTGTTCCTGTTGCAATTATAGGAATCAGGAATAAACTCGGAGCGGGATGGATTAAATACTACTTCCTGATATCTATATGTGCGGTGTCAGGAATCGTGGCAGCACTGTTGTCATTCCACGCGACGTTTGTATATGTGCTTCCGCTATTGTTTGCCATCCAGTACAAGAATAAGAAAATTCTATGGTTTACCTATATACTTGACATAGTTGTGATGGCTTTCAGTATGCTGTTCGGATTCTATTACGGACTGTGTGACCTCAATGTCATACTTGCAAGCAATCATACAAGGGAATGGTATATTGAAAACAGCATGAACGGGTATCTTACCATGCAGATGTATGAGAATCCGGTAGCTAATATACTTATATACGGAGAAGTGCCGAGAGCAGGAATACTCCTGGTATTCACGGTAATGTTAAAATATACGATAATGAGCTGCCATGATGACGAAGTAAGAATAGCGGAACTTACATATCGCATGGATACTGACGGACTCACGGGGATAGCGAGCAAAGATAAGTTTGACGACCTTGCACAGAAATATTACCCATATGTAAAACATGTTTCAGTTATATTCTGGGATATTGATAATCTGAAAAATATTAATGATGAGTATGGACATGATGCCGGAAACAAGGCTGTACAGGTACTGGCGGCCATCATGTTCGGAAAGACAACCGAAAGAATTAAAGCCTTCAGGTACGGGAGCGATGAATTTATCATGATAGTGGAGAACCCGGACGCGACGGAGACACAGACTATAATCGAGACAGTCCGTAAGGAACTTTCCGGGGAAAATCTGGGCTTTGATATATCTGCGACAGTGGGATGTGCGACCGGCAAAGGTAATGAAATCAATAAGCTTGTAAAGATGGCTGACGCACTTATGTACAATAATAAAATACAGAATAAAGGAGATAGCAATGCCTGATCAGTTTTCAAGAACGAGAATGCTTCTCGGTGAAGAAGGAATAGATAAATTGCAGCACAGCAAAGTTGCGATATTCGGAATCGGAGGAGTCGGAGGATATGTGGCCGAAGCACTCGCCAGAAGTGGTGTGGGCTCATTTGTTCTGGTGGATGACGATAAAGTCTGTCTTACCAACATTAACAGGCAGATAATTGCATTAAGAAGTACTGTCGGTAAAGATAAAGTAGAAGTTATGAGAGACAGGATTCTTGATATCAATCCTAAAGCCGAAGTCGAAGTGCGCAAATGCTTTTTTTTGCCGGAAAATGCGGATGAATTTAATTTTGAAGAATATTCATATGTGGTAGATGCAGTGGATACGGTTACGGCCAAGATAAGCATCATTATGAAAGCCAAGGAAGTGAAAGTACCTGTAATAAGCTGTATGGGAGCCGGCAACAAACTTGACCCGACAGCGCTTAAGGTAGCGGATATATATAAGACATCTATGTGCCCGCTTGCCAAGGTCATGCGCCATGAACTTAAGAAACGCGGTGTAAGAAAATTAAAAGTTGTATATTCGACCGAACAGCCCAAAAGACCGGTTGAAGATATGGCAGGCAGCTGCCGTACCAACTGCGTGTGTCCGCCGGGTGCCAAGCACAAATGCACCGAAAGAAGAGACATACCGGGAAGTGTGTCATTTGTACCATCGGTTGCCGGACTTATAATTGCCGGAGAAGTTATAAAAGATTTGTGCAGATAATATAAAAAAACATATTGACAAATATTATCTGCCGTGTTAGCTTGATAACAGACATTAATAAATCAAGGAGGTAGGAAATATGTTTACAAAAACAAGAATAAATGTCATGAACAATTACACAAAGAACAATACAGCCTGCCTCGGTGGATTATTCTAATTAATACAATATAATTATAAGTCCGAGAGTGATGCGCAGTCTGTATTGACTGCGCTTTTATATTGCCATTTTATGGCAGATATGAACACTCCCGGACTTTTTTTGTGTGTTCTGCCGGGGATGAAGAATGAAAGGAGAATATGGTGAAAAAGGTAAATAAAAACCCGCTGTGGCGTTATGCCGGCAGCAATTGGTGGCGGTATCTTATCGGTCTGACATCACTCGTGATGAGTGTATTGTTTGATATATGGTTTCCGCTGATAACGATGTCAATCGTTGATGATGTGATAATCGGCGGCGATATGCATATGCTTAAAATCGACTTGATATGTATACTGATTAACGGTTTCGGAAGGGCAGTTTCGCAATACCTCAAAGAATTTTTCTGCGATGTATCGGGATGCCGTGTTGCGAGTATGTCGAGAAAAAATCTCTTCAATCATATCCAGAAATTATCGAGGTCATATTTTAACCGCAATAATACCGGAGAACTCATGGCGCGTGTTAAAGATGATGTGGACAAACTCTGGGATGTGTTTGGATTTGTCGGAATGTTATCCATAGAAGCCACAGGATATACAATCGGTGCGATCATTGCCATGGTAAGGCTTGACTGGAAGTTAAGCATAGTGCCGTTGCTCACACTGCCGGTTATCGGAGTTATGGCGGTAAGACTTGAACGGAAATTAGGTAAAATATACGGAGACATAAGTGAGCAGAATGCCGTATTAAACACTGTCGTTCAGGAGAATCTCTCCGGAGTAAGGACGGTAAAGTCATTTGCCGGGGAGGAATATGAGCTGAAAAAATTCAGAAGAAGCAACAACAGATATTCCGAACTCAATGTCGACCAGGCAGTCATGATGGCAAAGTTTGACCCGTATATGGGATTTATTCCCAAAATAATGCAGCTTTTTGTACTGCTTCTGGGAGGACTTGCTGTAATAAAAGGCAATATGACACTCGGAGTTCTCACGGCATTTATACAATATGCCAACAATATCGTATGGCCTATGCAGAACATGGGATGGCTTACGAACTCACTTGCCGCCGGAATAGCCTCCAATAAGAAAATCAACAAAATCCTTGCTGAGGAGGCCGGGATAAAGGACGCGCCGGATGCAGTTAAAGATGCGGATCCTGACGGTGAAATTTCGTTCAATGACGTTTCGTTTTCAATGAACGGAAGAAAGATACTTGACGGTATTTCTTTTGAACTGCCGGTTGGAAAAACACTCGGAATCATGGGAGTCACCGGCTCCGGCAAAAGCACCATTGTTAATCTGATAGGACGTTTCTATGATGTAGAATCCGGAAGCATTACCATGGACGGCATCGACATAAGAAAACTTCCGCTTGAAGCGGTGCGCTCGCAGTCGGCAGTGGTTACGCAGGAAGTATTTCTTTTCTCCGATACGATTAAGGAAAATATAAAACTCGGACGAAAAGACAGCATGAGTGATGAGACGGTAAAAGAAGCACTTGAGATGGCACATGCATCGGAATTTGTGGATAAACTCACACTTGGAAGCGATACTGTAATCGGAGAGAGAGGTGTCGGATTGTCGGGCGGACAGAAACAGAGAATAAGCCTGGCAAGGGCACTTGCAAGAAAAGCTCCCGTACTTATTCTGGATGATTCGACATCGGCACTTGACATGGAAACGGAACGCGATATCCGGAACGGTCTGCTGCAGATGAAAGATGTCAGCAAGATAATAATAGCACACAGGATTTCGTCAGTCTGTAAAGCGGATGAAATAATTGTGCTGGATAACGGAAAAATCGCGGAACGCGGAACTCATAAGGAACTGCTTGAACGCAAAGGATTATATTATTCGACCTACGAGGCACAGTACGGGGACTACCGTAAAGCACTCAAGGTTATAGGAGAGGAGGAACTCATATGTCAATAAACTCGGTAAAAGAGGACGAGGAACAGAAAGACTCCGTCAAGATCAAAGTGATAATGAGACTTTTCGGTTATATGCTCAAGTACAAAAAACAGATTGCGTTTGTTCTGGTATGTATGTTTATCGCACTCGGAATATCCATTGTAAATCCCCTGCTTTTGCAGCGCGCGATAGATGTGGATATCGTAAACGGCAACTGGAAAGGACTTGTGATAATTGTGGCGGTATCACTTGTACTAAGCATTATTTACATGGTAAGTGCAAGGATGTGGATGAAAACAATGGCACATGTATCCAATGATGTGCTCCTTACCATAAGGGATGAATTGTATACACACATACAGACATTAAGTTTCAGTTTTTTTGACAGCAGGCCGACCGGTAAAATCCTTTCGAGGGTAATCGGCGATGTCAACTCACTCAAAGATGTAATACAAAGCACAGTCACACAGCTTCTGCCGGATTTTCTGACGGTAATAGTCGTGCTGGTAATGATGATAATTGTCAACCCATATCTGACCTTGTCAGCGGTTGCGGCACTGCCTGTAATATTTGCAGGAATGTATATAACTGAAATTCTTGCACATAAGAGATGGCAGGTCTTCAGAAAAAAATCATCCAATATATCAGCATTTGTGCACGAGGATTTGTCAGGAATCGGAATTGTGCAGAGTTTTACGGCAGAAAAAGAGTCGGAAAAGGAATTTGACGGACTGGTGAAAGAACATCAGCAATCATTCATCAAGGCGGTGGCTCTTGCGGATGTATTCAGTCCGACAATTGAAATATCATGGGGAATAGGAACATTCCTTTTATATTTTATAGGAATTAGGAAACTCGGAACGGATGCTGTCGGAGTCGGAACGTATACGGCTTTTGCAATCTATCTGTCGATGTTCTGGGGACCGATCCGTAACCTTGCATCATATTACAATAAACTGGTAACCAATATATCGGCTGCGGAGCGTGTTTTTGATATCATGGATACACCGGCGGATGTAACGGACAGCGAGGATGCCATTGAACTTGGCGATATTAAAGGCCATGTGCAGTTTGAACATGTCGGTTTTGCGTACCCGGATGAACCGGATGTAAAAGTACTTGATGATGTTAATTTTGACATCAGACCGGGAGAGACAATCGCACTTGTGGGACCTACCGGAGCCGGTAAAACAACAATAGTCAGCCTTATAAGCAGATTCTACAATGCGACGGAGGGCAGGGTTCTTGTGGACGGTATGGATCTTAGAGACGTAACGCTTGCAAGTCTCAGGCACCGGATGGGTGTAATGACACAGGATAACTTTCTTTTTTCCGGGACGATAAGGGAAAATATCAAGTACGGAAGACGGGATGCCACGGATGAAGAGATGGTGGCAGCGGCAAAGGCTGTGCATGCGCATCAGTTTATTATGCAGCTGGAGAAAGGCTACGATACAGAGATAAGCGAGCGTGGAGCGAGGCTGTCCATAGGACAGAGACAGCTTCTTGCATTTGCCAGGACAATGGTTTCCAACCCTGCCATCCTGGTGTTGGATGAAGCGACATCAAGCATTGATACACACACGGAAATTCTGGTACAGCAGGGAATTGAGTCACTTCTTAATGGAAGGACTTCATTTGTGATAGCGCACAGACTTTCTACGATTAAGAATGCTGACAGGATATTCGTAATCGATGAAGGCGGAATCAAAGAAGCCGGAACACATGAGGAACTGATGAAGGCCAAAGGAGAGTACTTTGAACTTTATGAAGCACAGTTCGAGGGAGTTGCAGTTTAGAAAAATATAATTGGATTGTAGGACCCGGGTGTGGTATAATTAATCCAAAGCGCGATGCGCGGATTAATTAGCCAAAGGAGTTTAATGATGCAGATTAAGCGTAACATTTTACTTAACCCGGGTCCTTCCACTACTACGGATACCGTTAAGATGGCGCAGGTTGTGCCTGATATATGTCCAAGAGAGAAAGAATTTGCCGGACTTATGAAGCAGATGAGAGAGGACCTTGTAAGAATTGTACATGGTCCGCTTGATGAGTACACGGCGGTTCTTTTTTGTGGTTCAGGTACTATTAATATAGATATATGTCTGAATTCTCTTCTTGATAAGGATAAGAAGGCCTTGATAATCAATAATGGTGCATACAGCACAAGGGCGGCGGAAGTATGTGAATATTACGGGCTGCCGCATATTAATCTCGTCCTTCCGGTGGATGATGTTCCGGATATGGAACTGGTTGGCCGGACTCTGGATGATAATCCGGATATTGGACTGGTATATATTACACATAATGAGACCGGAACGGGAATTGGGAATCCTATAAGAGAGATAGGAAGGATGGCGCATGAACATGGTGCCATATTTGTGACCGATACGACATCCACATATGCCATGGTTCCGATAGATGTTAAGCGGGACAATATTGATTTCTGTATGGCATCGGCGCAGAAGGGAATCATGGGAATGACGGGACTCTCGTTTATAGTCGGACGTAAGGATATCATAGAGAAATCGAAGGATTATCCGAAGCGTTCATATTACTGTAATCTTTACATGCAATATGATTTCTTTAAGAGAACCGGTGAGATGCATTTTACACCGCCTGTACAGACCATATATGCGGCAAGGCAGGCGCTTGATGAATATTTTGCAGAGGGTGAGGAAGCCAAATGGGCCAGACATACACGTGTTATGAATGCCATTCATGACGGACTTGCCGCTCTTGGCTTCAGGGAAGCGATAAGAAGGGAAATTCAGGTTGGATTGGTTGCATCGGTAATATATCCTGATGATGAGAACTGGAATTTTGAGAAAGTGCACGATTATTGTTATGAGCGCGGTTTTACCATATATCCCGGCAAAATAACAGGTGCCAACACATTCAGGTTATGTGCGCTTGGAGCTATTGACGTCAGTGATATAGAGGATTTTTTTGCTGTGCTTAAGCAGGCACTCAAAGCCAATAATATCGCGATACCTCTCAAATATAATAACTAGAAGGAGCCTTGTATGCAGGTAGAAGATTTTGTACAGGAACTTAAGAATATAGGAATAAAGGAAATGTTCGGAGTACCGGACTCCACTTTGAAGCAGTTCTGCGATTATCTTAACAGGGAAGGCAGTGGAGATTTTACACATATGGTTCCGCCCAATGAAGGTGCGGCGGTCGGTCTTGCTGCCGGAAGTTATCTTGCAAAAGGCCGCCCGGCATGTGTATATATGCAGAACAGCGGAATAGGCAATATAGTTAATCCGCTTACATCCATAGCCAATGAAGACGTATATGGTATTCCGATGCTTTTTCTGGTCGGATGGAGAGGTGAACCGGGTGTGCATGATGAGCCGCAGCATGTGTTTATGGGTAAAATTACAGAACCGATATTCGATGTGCTCGGCGTGGAACATTCATGTATAAGTAAAGATACTACTGCCGAAGAACTTCATGAAATAATGCTGAAAGCCTGTAAGACGCTTAAATCAGAGAAACAGTATGCTATAATTATCAAGAAAGACACATTCCAGACGAGACACTCAGAACCTTATACCAATAATTATGAACTGGTAAGGGAACAGGCAATTGCCGGTATTATAAGGTCACTGGATCCGGATGATGTTATCATATCTACTACCGGTAAAATATCCAGGGAAGTTTATGAACAGAGTGATATAATAAATGGAAACCATAAGCAGGCATTTCTTACAGTCGGCGGTATGGGCCATGCGTCCATGATAGCTTACGGATATGCTTCAAGCCGTCCTGATAAGAAAGTATATTGTATAGACGGTGACGGTGCAGAACTTATGCACATGGGAGCACTCAGTTTCATAGGAAGTCATAAGACGGACAATCTGGTGCATATATGTATTAATAACGCGGCGCATGAATCGGTCGGAGGAATGCCGACGGGAGCAGCCGGAATGAGTTATGCCGGTATAGCCAAGGCCTGCGGTTACGATCTTGTACTTACCGCATCGACTGAGAAGGAACTTGAAGAAGCACTGGCGAAGGTGCATGGATTTAACGGAACCGCATATCTGGAGATTTTTGTCAGCATGCAGTCAAGAGCGGATCTCGGAAGACCTAAGGAGAGCGCGAGACAGAACAGAATTAATTTTATGGAATATCAGGAGGTCAGATAGGTGAAACAGATTTATACTTGTTTTTGCACGGATGTCATACATGAAGGGCATCTTAATATAATAAATAAAGCATTGGAATACGGAGAACTTACCGTAGGAGTCCTCAGTGATAAAGCTATGATATGTTATAACAGGTTTCCTACAATAACCATGCAGGAACGTATTGACATGGTCAAAGATATACCGGGTGTATCACATGTCATCGTGCAGAACGAGGTTATGTATGATGAGATAGTTAACGAGCTAAAGCCGGATTATGTAATACACGGAGATAACTGGAAAAGCGGTCCTGAGGCGGCGATAAGGGATAATGTTATTGCCAATCTTAAGAAATACGGCGGAGAGCTTATTGAGGTAGGTTATACATACAGTGACAGAATCCGTAAGATAGATGCACAGATAACACAGAAACTTGCAATGCCTGAGTTTAGACGCAAGAGACTTAAACAGCTTATCAATCTTTGTCCGATAGTTAAGACTTGTGAAGTCCACAGCGGACTTACCGGCCTTATAGCAGAGAAAACGGTAATACAGAATGATAACGAATTGAGGCAGTTTGACGCAATGTGGATATCGAGCCTGTGCGATTCCACAGATAAGGGTAAGCCTGACATAGAACTTGTAGATATGTCATCAAGGCTTCGTACAATAGATGATGTGCTGGATGTAACGACTAAGCCGATTATTCTTGACGGAGATACGGGCGGACTTACGGAGCATTTTGTATACAATGTCAGAACGCTTGAGAGAGTCGGTGTGTCGGCAGTTATCATAGAAGATAAGACCGGCCTTAAGAAAAATTCATTGTTCGGAACCGAGGTTGTGCAGACGCAGGACAGCATAGAACACTTCTGTGAGAAAATCAGGGCCGGCAAAGATGCGCAGAGAACTGATGATTTCATGATAATTGCACGGATTGAAAGTCTGATCCTTGAACAGGGAATGGAGGATGCACTTAACCGTGCAAGGGCATATGTCAAAGCAGGTGCGGACGGAATAATGATACATTCCAGACGGAAGACGCCGGATGAGATCTTTGAATTCTGTGATACTTTCAGGCAGGAGAATAAGACCACACCGATAGTTGTGGTTCCTACATCATTTAACAGTGTTACTGAGGAAGAACTTGCGGCTCATGGCATTAATATTGTCATATATGCCAATCAGCTTATGAGAAGTGCTTTCCCTGCAATGAAAAACACTGCTGAGTCAATTCTTAAGAACCACAGGGCAATGGAGATAGATTCTTCTCTTATGCCTTTCAAGGATATTATAAGACTTATTGACGAGATCTAAGGAGTGGAATATGGAAAGTGCGATACTTATGGCAGCGGGGCTTGGTACAAGAATGCGCCCATTGACCGACAATACACCGAAGCCGCTTATCAAAGCAGCAGAAAAGCCGCTTATTGAGACGGTCATTGACGGATTATGGCAGCACGGAGTCCGTGAAATATATGTTGTCACGGGATATCTTGCAGAACAGTTTGATTATCTTGCGGAGAAATATCCGGGACTTACACTCGTCAATAATGAAGAATATACTGTCAAAAACAATATTTCATCCATACATGCAGTGTGCCAGTATATGGGTAAGACGGACTGTTTTATATGCGAGGCGGATTTATATGTAAGCGATCCGGCGATTTTTGATATTCCGCACGATAAATCATGCTATTACGGTAAGTATGTTGCAGGACATTCGGATGACTGGGTTTTTGACATGGACGGTGAGAGAATCGTGCGCGTCGGCAAAGGCGGGGACGATACCTATAATATGGTCGGAATCTCTTATTTTAAGGCAGATGACGCAGCATATATAGCTGATGCCATATTGAAAGCATATAAGGAGCCCGGACATGAGACTCTTTTCTGGGATGAAATTGTGGACAGATGTCTGCCTGAGATTAATCTGGGAATATGTCCGGTGGACGCAAGCCAGATTGCGGAGTTGGATACTTGTGAAGAATTACGGGAATTTGAAGCGGGATTAAGAGGATGATTTAATGAATGTAATGTATTTTATAATACCTAAATGCGATGTGGCATTTGTGTATGATGACTTCAATGTGCGTCAGGTACTTGAAAAAATAGAATATTATAAGTACAGCGCCATGCCTGTCATAGACCGCAGCGGACACTATGTAGGAACAATCACGGAGGGCGATTTACTTACCAAGATCAAGGAAGAATATACGCTTAATATCCGTGATGCGGAGAACATACCGCTTAAGACGATACGGAGACGTATGGACAATCAGCCGGTACGTGCACATGCGGTTATGGAGGATCTTATAGATAAGGCTATTAACCAGAATTTTGTGCCTGTTGTGGATGACAACAATATCTTTGTCGGAATTGTTACCAGACGTGCAATAATCCAGTATCTTTTTAACAAGGAGAAGCATAATGAGAATAGCTGATATGCACTGCGATACGGTAAGCAGGGTATATTATGCATTAAAATCCGGAAAACAGACCGGAATGTGGGATAATGATTTTTCGGTAGATTTTAAGCGGATGAAAGAAGCAGGGTATCTGATGCAGTTTTTTGCCTGCTTTGTCAATAAAATGAAAGCAAAAGATATTACAGCCGACGCTTTGGGAATGGTAAAGCTTCTCAAATCCGAAATTGATAAGCACAGTGACATTATCGGACTTGTGCGTTCGTCAGATGACATCCGGCGCAATATTGCAGACAACAGAATGTCGGCCCTGCTTACTTTGGAAGAAGGCGGTGTTCTTGGCGGAAGCATTGACAGGCTTCATGAATTCCATGAAGAAGGAGTGCGCTTAATTACGCTCACATGGAATTATGAGAATGAAATCGGATATCCTAATATAATAGATACTGTTACCGGCAGATGCGAACCGGAAACAGAGCGTGGATTAAAGCCGTGCGGAATAGAAATCGTCAAAGAGATGGAGAGACTTGGTATGATAATAGATGTCTCACATCTTGGAGATGCAGGATTTTATGATGTGGCATGCAACACGACAAAGCCGTTTATTGCAAGTCATTCAAACGCCCGTGCACTTGCCGGGCATGTGCGTAATCTTAAGGATGACATGATACGCATTATCGGTGAGCGTGGAGGTATAATCGGAATTAATTTCTGTCCGGCATTTCTGGATTATGATTCCGGTAAAGAAGACAGCCGTGTGGAAGATATGGTGCGTCATATTCTTTATATCCGTAACCTCGGGGGCAGTGACGTGTGCGCTCTCGGGAGTGACCTGGACGGTATAAGCGGACGGCTGGAGATAGATTCCTGTGATAAAATACACAGGCTGGCAGATGCATTGGCCTCGGGTGGACTTTCATATGACGAGATTGATAAAATAATGTCAAACAACTTGATTGATTTTTTGACAAATCGTAACAAATTATGAACGAATTATTAATAATTTATAAAATAGAATATTTTTTGAAAAAAAAGGTTGCTTTTACTGATATTATGTGTCAAAATGTATACATCAAAGGGATATATGGCACCAGAGAGAGGACTACCGCAGAAAATACTATATCTGCAATTAATTATTCCCGATGTGATATGGGACAATATATGGAGGTATGATTATAATGAAGAAATCAGTAGTCACAAAGAAAATGGTTCTTAAGGATGCAAAGAATGCACCGGCACTTGTAGAACTTCAGAAAGCAGTTAAGGATAACGTTATCGAGCAGTTCATTGCCAAGAGAAAAGAAAGAGGAATGACACAGAGCGATGTATCAACTGTAACAGGTATTCAGAGACCGAATATCAGCAGACTTGAGAGCGGATATTACAATCCTACACTTGATATGCTTGTAAGACTTGCTGACAGCATTGACTGCAATGTTAAGATTACATTTGTAGATAAATAAGTAATCGAATAATTTATCAATCCTCCGGAGAGAATATTTACAGAATATTTTTTCCGGGGGATTTTTTTATGTATGAAATGACAGATTCGGCATCGGAAAATTCAGGCCATTTTGCCGGGGTAATCGGGCCGGAGCGGAATTTTGATATTATCAATAAAAAAATAAATATCGGCCAAAGAGCCACACAATTATTTATGATAGATGGTTTCACAAAAGATGAGATAATGGAAAAATTAATAGAGTCGCTTATAGCGCTTAAGCCGGAGGATATCCCCCAAAAAGCAGGTGATTTTGCGAAACTTGTTCCGTATATAGACGTAACGCCGAAAAACACTCTTAAAGAGGCTGTGGATTATCTGTTAATGGGGATGGTGTGCATGTTTGTTGACGGATATAAATGCTGTTTTGTCATCGACTGCCGGACATACCCGGCGAGAAGCGTAAGTGAACCATGGAAAGACAGGGTTCTGCGCGGTTCCAGGGACGGATTTGTGGAGTCGATAGTAGCAAATGTCACACTTATAAGGCGCAGAATAAGAACCCCGGATTTCTGCGTGGAAATAATGAATGCCGGAACGATGTCCAATACAGATATCGCATTTGCATACATTCAGGGGAAAGCTGATATGAAACTTCTTGCCAATCTGAAAAAAAGAGTGGAAAAAATCAAGGTTGAAGCACTTACGATGAATATAGAAAGTCTTGCCGAAGTGCTGCTTCGGGGCCCTTTTATCAATCCATTTCCGAAATTTAAATATTCGGAACGGCCGGACAGTGCCGCAGCTTCGATTTACGATGGAAATATAGTTATATTAATTGATAATTCGCCTGCAGTGCTTGTAGTTCCGACATCCGTATTTGATGTCATAGAAGAGGCGGACGATTATTATTTTCCACCGCTTACGGGAACATATATCAAGCTGTCCAAGTACCTCCTTACCATAATGTCACTTATCATGACACCATTGTGGATTGTATTTCTGCGCAATCCCGGAATGGTGCCGGAATGGTTTAAATTCATTATGATTGAAGAAGGATCAACAGTGCCGGTGATATTGCAGTTATTGATTCTGGAATTCTGTATAGACGGACTCAGGCTTGCAGCAGTCAACACGCCGACACTTTTGACAACTCCGCTCAGTATCATAGCCGGCATCGTAGTAGGAGAGTATGCGGTAAGTTCAGGATGGTTCGACCCCGAAAGCATGCTTTACATGGCTTTTGTAACAGTCGGAACATACACGCAGGCAAGCTATGAACTTGGATATGCAATTAAGTTTTTCAGAATGATAATGCTGATACTTGCCTGGTTTTTCGGAATATGGGGTTTTGCTGCCGGAATCGTCATGTTTGTGCTGGCAATGGCATTTAACCGTACCATTTCGGAAAAAAGCTACCTTTATCCGTTGATACCGTTTGACGGTAAAATGCTGGCACGTAAACTGCTCAGGCTGAGACTCGGCAAAGAAAAATAACACATAATCCATATCATGTGATATACTGAATAAAAAGGTGCACGGGACGTGATAATATGAATTATGATAACGGAATAAAATATGCAGGGGACGAAGAAATGTACAAGGCTGATTTGAAGCTTTGGTTAAGATATACACAGGACAGGAAAAATGAAATACGCAAAGCATATGATAATAAAAATGCGGACAGATGCTACGTAGAGACGCATTCGCTAAAGAGCAATGCCAAAAGGATAGGTGCCGATGAATTGTCGGAGATTGCTTATAAGATGGAAAAGGCGGCTAAAGATGGGGACTGGATGTCTTTGGGCAGGCTTATGCAGCCATTGATGGAAGAATGGGAAATTATCGATAAAGATGTGCTTAAGATTACAGGACCGGTGTCTGAAACACCGGTCCATAGTAACGGTACATATATAACTGCCGCCGGATATAACGAAACAGTCAGTCGGATGAAAGAATGTCTCATGGCATACGATTCCGATGGCGCCGTGGATGCAGCCGATAATATACTCGGATATGAGATATCACCTGATGTACGTGATAAACTTACCCGTATAAGGAATGCAGCCGATGAGTTTGATTACCGTGGGGCACTTATTTTAACAGAAGCTCTTCCATCTCATCCATAAGGCTGTTGAAAAGCTTAAGAGCTGTTTCAATGGGCTCGGGGCCTGACATATCCACACCGGCGTCACGCAAGAGTGAAACAGGGTCCTTGGTGCAGCCGGAACACAAGAAGTTAAGATACCTGCGGACCGCCGGTTCACCCTCATTTAATATCTTATCTGATAAGGCAATCGCCGCAGAAAATCCGGTCGCATACTGATATACATAGTAATCATAGTAGAAATGCGGTATCCTTGCCCATTCAAGAGCGATATTATCATCGATTTCCATATCCGGTCCGAAATAATCTTCATTCAGTTTTCTGTATATGTCACATAAGGCGGATGCTGTAAGAGATTCTCCTTTTGCAGCTCTCTCATTAATCTCAAGTTCAAATTCAGCAAACATTGTCTGCCTGTACAAGGTTCCCTTGAATTGTTCAAGAAAATGATTAATAAGCACCGCACGCTTTTTGCTGTCAGTTGTATTTTTTAACAAGTATTGCATCAATAATGCTTCGTTGCATGTGGATGCTACTTCTGCCACAAAAATCCTGTATCCGGCATAAAGAGGCTTCTGATGTGTATTTGACAGGTATGAGTGCATTGCGTGCCCCATCTCGTGTGCAAGTGTAAATTCACTGTCAAGGTCGTTATGGTAATTGAGAAGGACATATGGATGAATGTAAGCCCCGCATGAGTAAGCACCGCTTCGTTTGCCTTTATTCTCATATATATCGATCCATCCGTTATCGAATCCTGCCTTAAGTATATTGACGTACTCGTCACCGTATACACTCATCGCATTGATGACGTTTTCGCGTGCCTTGTCAAAAGGAATGTTGCTCGCAGAATTATCATCCACAAGAGGTGCATATATATCGTAGAAATGAAGTTTGTCGACATTGAGCATACGTTTGCGTAGCCCCACATATCTGTGCATATAGTGCATATTTGCGCGCACAGTGTCTATAAGACTGTGGTACACGGCAGTGTCCACATGCGTTGCATCAAGTGCTGCATCCAGCGTTGACGGGTACCCGCGCAGCTCTGATTCAAAAGAGAGAGCCTTAACCTGGGCTGAAAGTATTGCTGCATAAGTATTTTGAAAATCATTGTATACAGAGTAATAATTATTGTATGCTTTTTCCCTTATATCACGGTTATTATTCTGCATAAGCGGAATAAAAGTTCCGGCGGTGAGAGGATAAGTCTGCCCGTCATGTTCAACAGGCGGAAATTTCAGGTCTGCGTATGACATCATCGCAAAAATATTGTCGGGTGTCTCAAGAATATCGCCGGCTTTGGCGAGAATGTGTTCTGACTGTTCATCAAGCGTGTGTGCTTTGAGACGGCGGCACTCATCAATATCATGCCTGTAAAAAACAAGTGCCGGTTCGGCTTTGCAATATGACTCTATGTCCTCGTCGGAAAGTGCCATAAGCTTTGGCAGTTTGAATGAGCATGCACTCCGGTATTTTACGAGGGCAGCACTCACACGCGACTTGTAATCCTGATAGAGCTGATTGGAAGTGTCTTCGTCACATTTTAACATTGAATACGTATTAAGTCTGTTGATAACAGGCGTCATATCCGAACAGAAATCATAGAAAGCAAGTAACGAGGCCGCATCCGGAAAACCTCGCTTCTCCAATTCGGGCAGTCTTTCTGTCTGTGTTCCAAGATATTCAAGTTCGCAGAGAAAAGAAGCATCATCCGGATATAAATCCCCGGTATGCCATTTAAAAGCGGCGTCGATTTCGTTACGCTCCGGAATTGATTGTAAACTCATAATGTGGTATTCCTCCTGAATGGGTAATATCCTCCTTGATAAAAGGAGGGCCCGACGGGTGGCCGCCGGGCTTTATGAAAAAGAAAAAGAATTCGTAAATGTCTTATTCATTTGATAATTAGAGTATACAGTTGATTTGTAGATAATTTGTGTTAAAATAGTTAATAAATTGTGAACATTTAACAAAAATCAGAGGAAAATTATGAACAAAATAAATTATCAGAAAGAACTTGATAAAATTACTGCAGAAATAGAACACACGGGAGAACCGAAAACACTTCTCCTCCACAGCTGTTGTGCACCTTGCAGCAGTTATGTATTGAAATATCTGTCAAATTATTTTAAAATTACGTTGTTGTATTTTAATCCCAATATAAGTCCGGAAGAAGAATACCGTAAGAGAGTTGCCGAGCAGAAGCGCCTGATTGCTGAACTTCCGGTGAAATATCCGGTGACATTCATCGAAGGCCGCTATGAACCGGCCGAATTTTATAATGCGGTAAAGGGACTCGAAAAAGAACCCGAGGGCGGAGCGAGATGTTTTGTATGTTATGAACTGCGGCTTCGCGAGGCTGCTTCGTATGCCAAAGCCGGAGGGTTTGATTATTTTACAACTACATTGTCGATAAGCCCGCTTAAGAATGCACAGAAGATTAATGAAATCGGTGAGAGAATTGCAGCCGAATCGGGACTTAAGCATCTGCCGTCCGATTTTAAGAAAAAAGAGGGCTACAAGCAGTCAGTGGAATTGTCAAAGGAGTACAATCTGTACAGGCAGAATTTCTGCGGCTGTGTTTTCTCAAAACAGGCTTCACAGGAAGGAGATAACATATGATATATAAATATGACAGGGTCGTTAAGTATTATGAGACGGACAGAATGGGCGTAGTTCACCATTCCAATTATATAAGGTGGTTTGAGGAGGCGCGTGTGGAATTTATGCGCGACATAGGCCTTCCTTACAGCCATATGGAGGACGAGGGAATCATGGTTCCGGTTGTAACTGTCGAATGTAAATACAAGAACCCGGTTACCTTTGATGATGAGGTAACGGTCAATACCAAAGTACGCAAATTTAACGGCATTGTCATTGAACTTGAATATGAAGTTGTAAGGACCGATGATGGTTCGGCAGTTGTGACAGGTGCCAGCTCGCACTGTTTTGTAGACGCGAAGACTTTCAAACCGCTCAATTTAAAGCGTGAGAGAGCCGATATGTACGATAAATTTATTAAAGCAATGGAGGATTAAGCCGATGTGGGCATATGAAAGTGTTTTTTACCAGATTTATCCGATGGGATTTGCCAATGCACCTTTTGAAAACGATGGTGTACAGCGCCACGGAATCATTAAAGTTATAGATTGGATACCGCACATTAAGAGTGTCGGATGCAATGCCATCTATTTTTCACCGGTATTCGAGTCCGATACTCATGGTTACAATACCCGTGATTACAAGAAAATAGACGTCCGTCTCGGAACCAATGAGGAATTCAAATCCGTCTGTGATGCATTGCACGAGGCGGGCATTAAGGTCGTTCTTGACGGAGTGTTCAACCATGTGGGCCGCGGACATTTCGCATTTCAGGATGTGCTTAAGAACCGTGAGAATTCAAGATACCTTAACTGGTTCAATATCAACCTCGGCGGCAACGACGCATGGAATGACGGCCTCTGGTACGAAGGCTGGGAGGGCAATTATGATCTCGTAAAGCTCAACCTTCGCAACAATGAAGTCGTAGAGTATCTTCTTGACTGCGTCCGTTACTGGATTGAATATTTTGACATAGATGGCATAAGACTTGATGTTGCTTACTGCCTTGATGAGGATTTCATGCGCCGTTTAAGGAGTTTTACCGACAGCATGAAGGCGGATTTCTTCCTTCTGGGAGAGGCTGTGCATGGCGATTACAACCGTCTTGTCAATGACGGGATGCTGCATTCCGCAACCAATTATGAGTGTTACAAGGGTATCTATTCCGCGCTTAACAGCATGAACCTCTTCGAGATAATTCATTCGCTCTTAAGACAGTTTGGTCCGGAACAGTGGACGTTATACAAAGGCAAGCACATGCTTTCCTTCGTGGACAATCATGACGTATCACGAATAGCAAGTGTCATAACCAACCCTAAGCACATTCCGCTTGCTTACGGCATTGAGTTCGGAATGCCGGGCATTCCGTGCGTCTACTACGGAAGTGAATGGGGTTTCAAAGCCGACAAGAGCCAGGGCGATCCGGCTTTACGTCCGTATTTTGAAATTTATGAGGAAAATGAGCTTACCGCTTTCATATCAAGACTTGCAGCGGTTAAGAAATCGAGCAATGCGCTCAATTACGGTGATTTCACTTCTGTAATACTTACGAACCGTCAGTGCGTGTTCAGGCGGGCTGCCGGTGATGATGTTATCTTCGTGGCAATAAATGCCGACGAGAATCCGTACACGGCATGTTTCGATGCCGGAGCAGCCAAAGTGACGGATCTGCTTACCGGCAAAATCTATGATATGGGAAGCGGTGTAAGCATGGATGGCTGCAGTGTAATGTACTTACAGCCGGAGAGGTAGAATTATGGCTAAAAATAAAGATATCAAGACCAATGCAATGCGTATTCTTGACCGTGAAAAAATCCCTTACGAGGCACACTTCTATGAGTGTGATGAGTTCATAGACGGTGTGCACACCGCGGACATTCTCGGTCTTGACCACAACATAGTATATAAGACAATAGTAACAATCGGACACAGTCACAATTACTATGTCTTTGTAATCCCGATAGAAGCTTCGATAGATTTCAAAAAGGCGGCTCACGCAGTCGGTGAGAAGTCAGTTGAGCTCCTGCCACTCAAAGATGTAACCGCCGTTACGGGCTATGTGCGCGGCGGCTGTACTGCCATCGGCATGAAAAAACAGTATGTGACACGAATCGATGCCGGTGCCGCATCACTCGACAAAATGGTGGTAAGCGGCGGCAAAATCGGTGTCCAGCTCACCCTGAAACCGGAAGATTTAAAAAAAGCCGCAAAAGCGGAATTTGCGGAAGTAATATAAAGCGGCGGCGTTATAGTGCGCGCGAGGGTAGTTTGAGATTATGTGGGGGGATAGTGCCGCGCGAAGTGGTTTTACGAGCAAAATTCGTCAAACTTAAATTTACACTGCATAGTGGCCGAGATAGCGAAAAGCAACCCGCGGAGAAACCCATAAACAGTCGTGAGAGCATCTCCGCGTGAATTATATGACACATTTCCAATCGTATAATCGGCTCCACCCGGCCAATGAATACATAAACACTCCGACATAAGCCCACTGCGGATGTCTGCACACGCCGGTGCTTAATCTGCCAAAGGCGGATTTTAGCATCCGTTGCGCGTGCAGCCAAGCGAAAGCGTGCCGCCAGAGGGCTTATGCCGGGGTGTAAATGCGTGCAGCCAAGCGAGAGCGTGCCGCCAGAGGGCTTATGCCGGGGTGTATTTAGTTCCTGGGTGCATTTAATTCTGTGCAAATTCCGAGAGACGCAGGTCTTTGTTGCGGTCGAGGACCATGCCGACGCTCCATTCGTTGACGAAGAGGAGGAGAGGACGGTCTTTGAGGTCCTTGATTTTCTTCATGTCGGATGTGCCGACTAAGCGGTCGAGGTTGATTTCTGTTGGATTTTCGATCCAACGGATATATTCGTACGGAAGAGGCTCGAGGCGGATATCAACATTGTATTCGGATTCAAGCCTGAACTTTAAGACGTCAAACTGGAGAACGCCGACAACGCCGACGATGATTTCTTCCATGCCGGTATTGTACTCCTGAAAAATCTGGATTGCACCTTCCTGGGCAATCTGGTTGATGCCCTTGATGAACTGCTTACGTTTCATGGTGTCAATCTGACGGACTCTGGCAAAGTGCTCAGGAGCGAAAGTCGGGATGCCCTCGTAAGCGAATTTTTTGTTGGAAAGTTCAAGCGTGTCGCCGATTGAGAAAATACCCGGGTCGAAGACACCGATGATATCGCCGGCATATGCTTCCTCGATTATCTTACGCTCGGAAGCCATGAGCTGCTGAGGTTGGGAAAGCTTGACTTTGCGGCCGCCCTGGACGTGGTTGACTTCCATGCCGGCTGTAAACTTGCCGGAGCATATGCGCATGAAAGCGATTCTGTCGCGGTGAGCCTTGTTCATGTTGGCCTGTATTTTGAAAACGAAAGCCGAGAAATCCTCGGTGAATGGGTCGATGAGACCCTCGGTGGACTTACGCGGGAGTGGTGAGGTAGTCATCTTAAGGAAATGCTTAAGAAAAGTCTCAACACCGAAATTGGTAAGGGCCGAGCCGAAAAATACAGGAGAAAGTTTGCCGGCATTGACTAAATCAATGTCAAATTCTGCGCTGGCACCGTCTAAGAGCTCAATGTCTTCAAGAAGTTTGTCCCTGAAGTGGGAGCCGATTTCGGATTCGACCTCAGGGGAGGAAATGTCGAGGTCGCGCTCGGCAACTTCCTTCTGGCCGTTCATTGCGGCTGTGAAAGTGGAAATTGTGTGGGTGTTACGGTCGTAAACACCTTTAAATTCCTTGCCGGAGCCGATAGGCCAGTTGATCGGACAGGTGCTTATGCCGAGGATGCGCTCGATTTCATCACAGAGCTCGAACGGATCGTTGGCATCACGGTCCATTTTATTGATAAATGTAAAAATAGGTATGTGGCGCATGACACATACTTTGAAAAGTTTGATTGTCTGTTTCTCGACACCCTTGGAACCGTCGATAACCATTACGGCGGAGTCGGCAGCCATGAGAGTACGGTAAGTGTCCTCCGAGAAATCTTCGTGACCCGGAGTGTCAAGGATATTGATGCAATATCCGTCATAATTGAACTGGAGAACAGAGGAAGTTACGGAAATACCTCTTTCCTTCTCTATTTCCATCCAGTCGGAAACGGCGTGCTTTGCGGTCTTCTTACCCTTTACGGAACCGGCGAGATTGATTGCACCGCCGTAGAGAAGAAACTTCTCGGTAAGTGTTGTTTTACCGGCATCCGGGTGGGAGATGATGGCAAAAGTACGTCTTTTTCTTATTTCATCTTTTAAATCAGCCAAAGTTAATTCCTCACAATTCATTGCGAAATTGCTGTTGTTACAGCACTTATGCGATTATATCATATTAGTTATTTACTTTTCAATAGAATATATGGTATATTTTATAGGTAGGAGGAATGGTTTAATGGATAAGGTAATGATTGTAGATGATGATGTGAGAATGTTAAGGCTGCTTAAGATGTATCTTGAAGGATTGTATGATGTATATCCGGTGAGAGGCGGAAGAGAGGCACTTGATTTTCTTGAATCACAGACACCTGATGTTATTCTCCTTGATTATCTCATGCCAGGACTAGACGGAGTTCATACACTTGAGCTTATAAGACAGAGAGAGCAGACGGCGGATACTCCGGTAATTTTTCTTACAGGAGTTACCGAGAAGGATAGGATACAGGAATGCATGGAATACAGGCCATATGGTTATCTGGTTAAGCCGGCAGCCAGGGAAGAACTGATTTCCATGATTAACAGAGCCTTGAATGAGGCACAATTATAATATATGGAGGAATATGTATTATGACACTTAAAGACAGAACAGAGGATGTTATGAAGATGCTTGACGAGGAGACAACACGCTCAAATAAGGAACTTCTTATTGCAGCTGCGGTATGTACACTTGTAGGAATTATAATCGGATTTTTTGCCGGTAAAATATCCACAAGCAGAAACACGATCAAGAAATATAATAAATGCTATTCATATGACTTCGGAGATGACGAAGAATAGAATCCCAGGTTCAATAGGATAATAATTAAACCGTCGGCACATTGATGTGTGCCGGCGGTTTTGCGATTCAGGCTTTCTCTTCACAGTATTTACATCTGTATACGTGGTTTTTCTCATCAGTGAGGATGAATACGTTGTCAAGTTCCTGTTCCACCTGTGAGATACAGCGTGGATTCTTGCATTTGATAACGTTAGTTACGGTTTTGGGAAGACTTAAAGACTTCTTCTCGGCAATCACACCGTCTTTGATGACGTTGATTGTGATATTGTCATCAACGAAACCGAGGATGTCAAGGTCTACAAGGTCGAGACCGCCGTCTATTTTAATGATGTCTTTTTTGCCCATTTTGTTGCTGCGGGCGTTCTTGATAATGGCAACGCAGCAGTCAAGTTTCTCAAGACCGAGATATTTATATATGTCCATGCTTCGACCGGCCTTGATGTGGTCGATTACAAAACCGTTTTCGAGTTTACCTACATTTAACATGGCAGTTTTACCTCCAGAAGTTTAAGAATAAGGGCCATACGCATATACATGCCGTATTTGACCTGCTTAAAATAACATGCACGCGGATCATCATCCACTTCAACCGAGATTTCGTTAACTCGCGGAAGCGGGTGAAGAACGATCATATCGTCTTTGGCAAGTTCCATCTTGGCTTTATCGAGGATGTAGTAGTCTTTCATTCGCATATATTCCTCTTCGTTGAAGAAACGCTCTTTCTGGACTCTTGTCATATAGAGTATGTCAAGCTTCGGAATAGCATCTTCAAGGCGTTCAACTTCTTCAAATTCATTGCCGGATGCCATGAGTACATCGTTGCGGATGTAGCTTGGAACCTGAAGTTCCTTAGGAGAGATGAGAACAAATTTGACGTTGTTATATCTTACAAGTGACTCTATGAGTGAATGCACTGTCCTGCCGAATTTCAAATCACCGCAAAAACCGATTGTAAGGTTATCAAAACCGCCTTTAAGCTCTTTGATGGTCATAAGATCCGCAAGAGTCTGGGTCGGATGCTGATGTCCGCCGTCACCGGCATTGATTACGGGAATTGATGAGTGCATTGATGCAACGAGAGGGGCGCCTTCTTTGGGATGACGCATAGCACAGATATCTGCGAAACAGGAAATAACACGGATGGTGTCGGAAACACTTTCTCCTTTGGATGCTGAACTTGAATCGGCTGAAGAAAAACCGATAACAGAACCGCCGAGATTCAACATTGCGGTTTCAAAACTGAGTCTTGTTCTTGTGCTTGGTTCGTAGAAAAGTGTAGCAAGCTTCTTTCCGTGACAACATTCGGAATATTTGGCAGGATTGGCTGCTATATCCGATGCAAGGTTAAGAAGTTCGTCAAGCTCATCTACGGATAAATCTAGTGGACTAAGCAAATGCTTCATAGTGACCTCCAATTATGTACTGCCTTTTGGCATTTTTATCATTCTAGTACATCTTAAGTATTAATTCAATATCTTTTTAAAATTATTTTTATTGACAATGAAGAAGCACGAATATAGAATATTTACGAAACCATGTGGTTTAATTACCGAAACAGGAGGGTAAATATGAAAACAATTATGAAGAGAATTGCGGCACTCGTTCTCATCGCAGCTATGGCTGTTATGGCTGTTGCAGGATGCTCCAAGAGTTCAGGAAGCAAGTCAGCGGGCAACAAGAGTGCAGACACAATGTTTGGCCTTGTAAAAGAGGCACAGGCACTTGAGAAGAAGACAGTTGAAGTCAGTGCAGAAATCAATACGAACGGTGTTAAGGCATCAGTGACGCTGAACGGTAAATCTGATGGCAAAGCAACTTCCGTAGGAGCTACGGTTACTTACGGCGGCGTAACGTTTTCACTTGATGACGTAATCGTTTTTACAGATGATGTTCTTTATATTAATGCAGGTTTAATACTTGAGCAGATAAAGCCATTTATTAATACCGCAGGTGAAAAAGCCGCTTCCGTTGTAGAAGCTCTGGGAGACCTTGGCTGGGTAAGTTTTGAAGCAAAGGGACTTTTCGCAACATCATCTTGTGATGAAGTGTATGACATTTTTGACAAGGCATTTGATTCTATTATTAAGAAGGCCGGAAATAAATTCACAATTTCACTTTCATCCAAGGATGATATCCAGGCAGTTGTTGATGCAACAGCCAAGATGCTTAAGGAGAACAAGGATACTTTCGTTAAGATCATGACAGATGCTTATGATAAGGCAGACGTTAAGGATATTATAGAAAATACGGTTGATGAGCTTGTCGACAAGCTTGCATCCGCTTCCGGAAAAGATGTCTCAGATGAGGATAAGCAGACACTTAAAGATCAGCTTATGTCAACAATCGATGTATCCGATATCGAAGTAAGCAAAGAAGACATTGAGAGTTCAATCGACGACACAGTCAAAAAACTTGAAGATACCAAGATTGCCGACGAGGACGTTGACGGTAAAGCTGATGTCAATGTATATAAAGAAGATGGCGCTTATATCGCAGAGATGGAGATGGATGTAACAGAAGACGGAGAAGCATCTTCTGCAACAATTAAGTCCACTATCAAAGAAGACGGCAGCGTCAAGGTTGATGTTCCTACAGACGCAGCATCACTTGTTGACATTGTTGTTAACTTATATGCATCATATCTGGAGAGCATTGCAGACTGATTTTGATTAAAAATAGAATATAATTAACATGACCCCGTATCATAGTTTGATGATACGGGGTTTTTTCGTGCAGAATTCACATTTCGTAACAATTTCGTAACAATTTAGAATTTGAATTTATGTAACAAATTTGTAATAATTTTTTGTTTGACATGGAACAGAAGCGGGGATTATAATATAGGTAACATATAATTCTACATACATATGAAGCGTACATATGATAAATCTTTTTTATGAGTGAACGTAAATAATAAGGAGGGCGACGAGTGGTACACGGAGGACAAAGCCTTACAGACAGGGGAGTTAATAAGGAAATCGCAATATACAGCAGGCAATACGGAAAGACAGATTATGATGAACTTAACAGGGTACAGCAAGAGTTCATTTCAATGATAGACATCGAAAACGGCAGACCTCTGCTAATGATTAAATGTAACATTTCTTATGAGACAGTTATTGGATACACGGCGGCACTTAAAGCGCGGATACCGGTTATTATGTGTGACGAATCCGGTGCGGGAAATGTAATGAGATTATACAGGCCGCATTATATATGGCAGAGAGCTTTGGCAGCAGAACCTTATGGATATGCTGAGATAGGGAAAATAGCAGATTATATATTATATGGAAGTATTGAGCGTGTAAGATATCCGGTTAATGAAAATCTGGCATTGTTATTGCCGACATCGGGAAGCACCGGGAGCAGCAGATTCGTCCGGATCAGCTATGATAATATAAAATATAACACGGAATCAATAGTGAAAGCATTGCGAATAGATAACACAGGCCGGGCGGCTCTTATGCTGCCACTTAATTATACATATGGTCTGTCAATAGTCAATACTTATCTGTATGCGAGGGGCTCCCTGATAATCGGAGGCGGCTCTGCCATGCAGAGAGATTTATGGGAATATTTTATCAGATGTGGAGGAAATGCTGTTTGCGGCGTCCCGGATACATATGAGATGTTAAGAATGATGAAAATACTGGAAAGGGAAGATCTTAACATAAAGCTTGCCACGCAGGCGGGAGGGCCGTTGCGCACCGGAACGGAGAAATACATGCTTGAACTGGCGTACAGACGGGGTTTTAACTGGGCTGTAATGTATGGACAGACTGAGGCCACAGCCAGAATGACATGTCATTTCCTTAATGAGAACCCGGAACATATAGGAAGCGTCGGAAGGGTTATTCCCGGAGGAAGCATTACAATTGACGACGGAGAAATAGTATACAGAGGCCCTAATGTATCGATGGGATATGCGGACGGTTATAAAGATCTTGCATCCGGCGATAACAATCATGGGATTCTTCATACCGGAGATTTGGGACGCATGGATGAAAACGGTTTCCTTTATATAACCGGAAGAATGAAGCGGTTTGCCAAGGTCAGCGGAAACAGGGTCAATCTTGATGATCTGGAGAAAATCGTGGAGCACTACTGTAAGATACGTTCGGCCTGTGTGGAGAATGAAGGAAGAATAGTTGTTGTAATTGATAAATCGAGTGACCTGAAGATAACCGGTATAAAGAACAGCATCAGCGAAGTGACAGGGATAAACAAGAGACTGATAGATGTCAGAGCCGTGAACAGGATACCGGTAAATTCTAACGGCAAGACGGATTACAGAAAGTGTAGTGAATTATAACAGGAGGGAAATTGTTTATGCACAGAAAGAGCGTTGCCATATTGTTTATTATGATTCTGGCGTCGGCAGCAGTAATGGGTTGCAGTCATACGGCTGGAGAAAACAATAAGCATGTAATAATAGAGACAATGAGCACGACAGAGAAAGAAACTCCATCAGAGACGGAGCAATATATAGAGATTACATTGCCGGAGGTAACGGTAAAAGATGAGCCTGAGACAGTCACACAGGCAGAAACCGTAGATTGTTCCCAATTATTGGATGGAGCCAAAGAGGTGCCGGTTGATACTTCATCGTTATGGAATGAGCAGGAACTTGATAATAAGGAAGAGAGGTATCCCGGATTCAAGGCTGTGGCTTTAAGAACATCCACCGACAAGAGACTTCTTAAGGGGATAGATAATGGTGATATCAGAATTATCGAAGACGATAACATATTGCTGATATTTAATGGGGAAAAGAGTATTCAGATAGATACAGAAGGAAGGAGTTTCTTCAGTAATATAGGATCGACCCAAAGTGTGCTGTATGAAGATGTCACAGGCGACGGACATGATGAACTTATTCTCATAACCAAAGAAGCAGAAATTGGAGTATATTCTAACGGAGTTTACGTTATAGATTTGGAAAACTTTGAACAGTTATCCGTGGCATCAGATAATGAGATCAAAAATGAGGCATTTTCACAGATATATCCCAGAATAAGAATGTATATTGACAATGCCGGAATACTTTATTATGTAGTTGGTGATGCACATGATAATAAAATCAATGGCAGTTACGATACATCAAACGGTCTGACCAGACCTTCGGCTGAACTTAGTAATATTTCTACAATGGAAGTTAAGAATGGAATCATATGTTATCGTGGTTCGGTTGTGTTTAAGGATGTGAATAATGAATTGCCGGAAGGAGTAGTGCCGGATAAAATGTGTGATGTCTGTGTGACGTTGAAATATAATTCCGGGACGAAAACTTTTGAAGTAGATGAAGTAACTGTGGAATGATGATTATAATAGACGGAACACCGTACCGGATTAAGATGTTTTACTAGGTATGCTTAACAGAATGGGAGAAGGATTGTATGATATGGAAAAAAATAATTGTGGCGATGCTGGCGGTATCTGTTGTGTTTTCAGGATGCGCCAGACATGGAGAGATTGATACTGAAACACCGGCACCGACAGAGCGCGTGACGGAAGAACCTCAGAATGAAACACTTGAAGTAAGGAAGGCCGAACCGTACTACAGTAACATAGATGACTGGTATGATTCCGACGGCAAAATAGTTATGCCAATAACTCAGAACAGAGAATTATGGTTAAACAGCCCGGGTTATCTGGACAGGATAAAATTATGTGCACTCCCGGAAGAACTGCTTAAAAGTGTGTCAACGGCGGATCTGGTTGTTCTTATGACACAGTGCCCGCGCAATTATTATATGAATATGTACGGTGATGTTGAAGAAGGCATGAAAGAAGTGGAGGCCGGATTCAACGGATTGAGAGAATTGCTTGAACGTGAAGACTGCGCGGAAGAAGTGTTGAAATTTTATAAAAATTACCAAATCCCGGAGAAAAAATCATTTCGTGAGGAGACGGCATCAGAAGCCGGATTAACTGAAATAGAAGACATAATTAAAGTCGAAGAATTTAATAAACAGCTTGATGATGATGCCAAGGTCGGATATGCACTTAACAGTTGTGAGTGGGTTCTGACACGCGCCCCAATAGTCAATAAATTGAGTGACGAACAACTTCAGGAAATAGTAAAAGTAATGCAGGAGAAAAACGCACAATTACAGAAAACAGAGTATGCGGATTCAATTGAGAACTATTTATTGAAAGCGGCAGGTGAGCGTATGCTGCCATGTCTTTACAGATATGGGTTATAGATATGAACGATTTTTTAATTACCTGAATTTGAAAACACAATTAATTTTAAATCTGAACCGGGAAACCGGATTAGATATACATGGTTGTATGCAAATACGCGGGGACGCAATGCTTGCAGCCACGACACGCAGGTGAAAAACCTGGCATTAACTGCTTTTGATTTCATGTAAGGTGGAGAAACTTACCTGAGAAAGGAGGAAAATGACAATAGTAGTTTAATGTGGAAGAGTAAAAAAGGAGAGATATTTGTGAAAAAAGGAATAATTTTGATTTTGGTATTATGTATGGTGTTGTTGACAGGCTGTTCTGACATAAAACCCAAAGAGGCATTGGACGAAACGCCGTCAGCATCCGTTACGAGCGACACAACAGTAACGAAGGAAAATGAGAGCATCAATAATTATAAATATTATGATGTTAATCTGATAAATATTATTGACTGGACTACGGAGACGGGTGCAATCACAGTGCCGACCAAGATAAGAACCAATGGTGTCACGTATAGATATGTATATAATGATAACGGAGAGCGCATTGCCAAATACATAGGAAATGATAATCGTGTTGATTATACATATGAGCAGCCTGCAAGCGGAGCAAGAAGCGTCCTTAAGTCGGAGAAAAACAATAATTATTCGGTGGAGTATGTTTATGATGATGTTGACGGCATCTATCATCTGACAGGACTCAGATATAATGATAAAGATTATACATATATCAAAGATGATAATGGAAACATTATAGGGATAAAAGACAGCGCGGGCAACACTGTTGCAGAGTATTCTTATACATCCAAAGAATTTACTACGGAAGTAACGACGACAAATTACACTGATGTCAATATAGGGGATATCAATTCAATGTTATATGAGAATTCCTATTATGACAGGGAAACAGGTTTTTGCTGTGACTATGTATATACCAATTACATAGACGGAACACCGTACCAGATTAAGATGTTTTACTAGGAATGCTTAACATAATGGGAGAAGGAGGTCATTCTTATGAGAAAGGGAAGATTAATTGTAACAATTGTATTGATTGCGGTATTGACCGCTGTGTTACCAGCAGTTGTAATGGCTGATACAGGCCCGAAACCGTCGGTTGTGGTTTCATTCACAGGAGCAGGAGATGAGGAGTTTTACGGAACCCTGTTATCAAAGAATGATTCATCGGGACCGGCACATGTATGGGACGGCAAAGAGGCGACAACAGAGATAAGCCGCAAATTCATTGAGTATAAGGATGCGGACGGATATTATTTTTTGCAGAATTTATGGGAATGTTCGGCAGACAAGAACATTGAGTGGACGTATTTTCCGCCATCTGAATTTAAGATACTTTTGTATTTCCCTGAAAGCGACAGCTTTGTGGTGAGCGGGGCATGTGAAACTTACGCTTTCGACAGCTATTATACGATTGACCTGACATCAGTCAGAAATGGTACGGTCGAAGCCGGAACACCGACCATTGAAGTCAGGAAAAATTACGATTATAAATGGGAAATCATTTCATTCTTTGCGAGAGTGATTATTACGATCGCAATTGAGATGGGAATAGCATTGCTGTTTGGATATCGCAATAAGAAGATACTTATGCTTCTTGCTGTAGTTAATGCAGCAACACAGGTAATCCTGAATGTTCTGCTGAATATAATCAATTACAACAACGGTTCGCAGGAATATACAACGATGTACATTATAATGGAAGTATTGGTATTTCTGATAGAAGCCATTATATTCGATATTTTCATACCAAAAGTATCAGACGAGGAGAGAAATTTTAAACCGGTTATATATGCACTCGTAGCTAATGCAGTATCGTTTGGAGCAGGACTTGGATTGTCACATCTGATACCGGGGATATTTTAAATTATCTGAGTGCGAAGTATCAATGTAATCATAAAATATTGCAATAGGAGGTTTGCTATGAAAAAAACTAAATTAGCAGCAATTATCGGCTTATCAGTATGTATACTTGCGAGCGGATGTGCCAGACATGGAAGCGTAGCAACGGGGTCGACAACGCCTACACAGACAGCGGGAACTCCGATGACAACTTATAACAGGGAATGGATAGAAAAGAACGTACTAACTTCTGACAATAAGGATGAAATCGATGCATGGTATTTCTATGCGGACTACATCAAAGACACACCGGAATTTAAGGCGGGTGCCCACAAAGCATCGGAATACTGGGATGCGGACGGCAATTTTGTCAATCCGGCCAAGACGGCCATGGATGCGGACTGGGTTTGTATTCCGACGGGGGTCGGAATGGATGAAGTGATAGATGCCGCTATTCCTCAGGAAGTAATGGATAAAATGACTACAAAACAGTTATTGGAGACGGCTTCGGAAGAAAAAGCCATAATTGCACATACCGGCAAGGAAATGTATTATCTGCCGAATTATCTTAGTGCATTGGGAAAGTCGACAGCTTACAGAGAGTTCTTGTCGAGGGATGATTTTGCATCCGTACTCTATGATTACTATATGTCAATTAACCCATCGGAATATATCGGTGATGATTTCAGGGAATCAGACAGTGATACTATTTTGCATAGTAAATCATATGTGCGTAGCTGCAGTATATTTTTTAACGAAGTTACCATGGCAACGGATGATTTTTATGATAACCTCACAGAAGATGAAAGAGCCAATGTTGTCAAAAAATCGGTAGAAATAAGTGATTATATCAAGAAACATGATGTTACGAAGAGCCTTTTCGGCGTTGCATGGTCTGCATATTCTGAATCGGGGTACAGCGCATTTGACAGCACTGTGAGAAAATACGATATATCTCCGAAATGGAAAGCATATATGGGAATTGACGATTCGGAGTTGAAAAATGATGTTTCATGGGATACAGGAATTATCGCTGGATTTGGAGATGTATTTTATCCAGATTATGAAGTCACAAGCAAAGAAATAGACGGAAAAACATATCCGGTTCTTACCGCGGATGACTGGTGCATTGTCGGCAAGCGTGCAAACGGGGATGACGAATCGCCGATAGAATCACTTGACATATATAAAAATGATGAGCTCATCACGACGTTGAAACTTGAAGGTACATTCGGCGATAATGTGGATGAGAACAGGATATACAATAATTCGCGCAATGCCAGAGCACTGTACCGTGATGTGACCGGGGACGGAGTAAAAGATATTATCATTAAGTCGGATAATTACGGTGATTATTCATCATATGATAATCAGATATTAAACTCTTGTTATGTTATAGACGGAAAGTCCGCAAAAACAACGGAGATTAATATGGCGGACTATTTTAAATATTTTAAGGATGATCTGGATATTGAATATGATAAGAATGAGCCGAATATAAAACTTAAAGTAACGCCAAAGGAAGGAGAGAGTGCTGAACATGTTGTCGGAACATCGGAGGCTCTTGAGGATGTGTTTACAGGAATTTATCCGTATGTATATTTGGAAGACAATGATATAAGAGTTGGATTCTGGATTGATTACATTTGTAAAGATCCTAATGTTGAGAATGGAATCAATCACGGTTACGTCGATATGGTAGTTTACAAAAAACTTCAGTTTAATGCAGAAAACGGACAGTTTGAGCTGACCGGTGAATTTCAATACGACATGGGTATTAAACCGTTTTCATATTCTGAGGTGGATGAGACCGTGTATAACAAAGCAATGGATGCCTATTCCAAGGTCGTATGGACGGAGTAGAGAGAACAAGAAGGAGAGTGTTCTTATGAGAAAAACTAAATTAGCAGCAATTATCGGTTTATCCGTATGCATGTTTGTAAGCGGATGTGCCAGACATGGAAGCACGGGAGTAGCAGCAACAGATAGCATAACGGATATAGCAAGTTCAGCACAGGTGGATGCTGAGACCGAAACTGAAACAGAGACTGAGGCGATAAGAGAATGTCATCCGTATTACAGCAATCCGGATGACTGGTATGACGCTGATGGCAATATGGTTATGCCTATATCCCTTGATGAGGAGAAGTGGCAGTCATCACCTATTTTTGAAGACAGATGTAATCTTTGTACCATCCCGCAAACCATAATTGACAAGGCATCAACAGAAGAACTTGCCAAAATGGTTATTGAGTGCAATATGAATTATTTAATAGACTTGTACGGTGATGTTGACGAAGGAATGAATACTGTATATAAGAATTTCAATGGAATCAGGGAACTACTGAAAAGAAATGACTGTGGAACAGTAGTTCTTAAACTGTATTCCGAATATACAATTCCGCAGAAAAAGCATTTTGATTATTCATTGATAGATGAAAGTCTTTCGATTGAAGAAAGCAATAAACAATTTCAAGAAATATTCAGTAACGAAGAATATTGCAGACAGATTAATGAGGATGCATTGGTAGGGTATAATCTCCATGTATCGGAATGGATTCTCACACGACCTGAAGTAATGGAGCAATTCAGTGAGGCAGAACGTGAGTCGGTTGAAGACACTGTTAAACGTAAATACGATGAACTGAATAAAACAGAGTTCAAAGATGAAGGTAATTTTTTCATGGAAGCCAGATAAGGCCAGAAAAAATAAAAAATTTCAAAAAAAGTGTAAGGTTTTTGAAAAAAAAGTGTCTTATTATATGAAGGATTTTTTAATTATCTGAATCTGAAAACATAATTAATTTTAGATCTGAACCGGAAAACCGGATTAGATATACAAGGCTGCAGGTAAATACGCGGGGACGCAATGCTTGCAACTACGACACACAGGTGAAAAACCTGGCATTAACTGCTTTTGATTTCATGTAAGGTGGAGAAATTTACCTGAGAAAGGAGGAAAATGACAATAGTGGTTTAATGTGGAAGAGTAAATAAAAGGAGATTTAAAAAAATGAAAAAAACTTTTAAACATATTTTTATAATGATGTTAAGCATGGCATTTTTAATGTCACAGATTGTTATTGAATTAACGCAAGTATATGCGCAAGATACAACCGTTATTCAATCTCAAAAAGATAACTCTATTTCGGTATTAGAATCACGAGATATAGCAATGAAATTTGTAGAGGCAAACAATGAAGAGGGGTGGAGTAAAACTGCATATATAAAATCATATTGTATATGCAGAAATTCAAAAAATAAGCCTTCTGCATATGTTTTTGATATAGCGGATCGTGATTTTGATGAAAAAGGCTACGTTGTTGTTGCAGCATGTAAGAATTATGCACCCATAATTGAATATGGATTTGATGGACATTTCTCAGGATATGATTTCAAGAGAGAGAATGAAGAAATTGTATATGAGGGCGGAATGACTTATTATTTGTATGATACACAAACAGAATCGTATTATACATGCGATAATGCACATGAGAATATCGATTATGATGAGACAAATAATATTAATCTTATTGATGATAATATACAATTACAATGGGAGAATATTGATGAATTAGATAAAATTGAGGAAAGTGACGTTAATGCAGAAACGGTAAGAGTATATGGATCATCTCCATATAAAGATGAACTGTCTGCTTGGGATGCAGATTATATAGAAGGAAGTAAAGGTAATGACATTTATACCATTAATAAAAAGCTATTAAACCCACAAATAATGTATACATATGATGATATACCTGGAATTGGAAATGGGTGTTGTGCACCGGTAGCAGCACTAAATTTACTAAATTGCTATTATTCATATAGTAGTAGTTATAAAGGGCTGATGCAATCAGGAAATAATGATGCTCAGCGGTTTAAGAATACATTTTTAAAATTGTATGATTTGATGAAAACAAAGGATTCTGGTACAACCACTAGTAATATAGAAAAGGGGTTACAAGCATATTTGAGAAGGTACACCAAGTATGTTAATTCAAAGGTAAAATATATAGGCATGATAAATTTTAACGCTGAAACTTTTATTGCTGAATTGAAAGCTAACCGTCCGGTACTTATATTGACAAATGCTCATATATGTTATAAAAACCATGCTATGGTATGTGTGGGATTAAGATCTTATAGTAATGGAGCTTTGTATTATGCGGTTTATGATGGACATAACGAGTATGTGCGATATATGCATTATGCACAGGGAAATGCTTATGCGACTGAAGCGATAACGATGCATTTGTATAAATAAGGAGGGGTAATAGTGAAAAAAAAGTTATTGGTAGTTGGAACGGTGTTAATAGCGGTAATAATAGGAGCAGTTATCGTTAAAGTAAATAAAAAGCCGGATTATACAAGTATTAAATTAGTGTCATATCAAAACGGCAGACTTTATTGCCGTATTGATGGAAAAATGTATATGTTTGATGATACAAACGGACTGCAAACTACAGAAGGAAAAATTGATTCAGATTATGATGATAAAGAAGATGAGACATACAATAGTGAAAATGTACCGGATGGATATGAAATTCTGAGTCATTATATGATTGAAACTTCCGGGATATCTGTAGATGTCATAACCAAACCTGATGTTCAGGATACCCCATCATATATTATGCTGACGCATGAGAATGGCAAAAGCGTAATACTTACTGATTATTATTTAAGATACGAGCCATGTTATCGTGGTGCGCATGATGATAAGGCATTATATTTCTGGAGTGATAAATCCGGTAAAGTCGAGTTGTATGCCTATGTGCTTTCAACCGGAGATATTCGTTGCATATGTGACTACAGATGTATGACAGATGCGGAGAATCTTTATAGTAAAGATAAAAATCCGTGTACACAGATGATAGTTGCTGACGGCCATATGTATACATCCATGAACGGCAATTCCGATATTCTTATGTTTGATATTGAATATGACAACGATGGATATCCGGTAAACGTGGTATTTAATAGGACGGTATACGAATATAAATAATGTCACCAAAGGTGGGGTACCCCCACATTGTAAAGAGAAGGAGGTCATTCTTATGAGAAAAGGAAGATTAATTGTAACAATTGTATTGATTGCGGTATTGACCGCTGTGTTACCGGCAGTTGTAATGGCTGATACTGGCCCGAAACCGTCGGTTGTGGTTTCATTCACAGGAGCAGGAGATGAGGAGTTCTACGGAACCCTGTTATCAAAGAATGATTCATCGGGACCGGCACATGTATGGGACGGCAAAGAGGAGACAACAGAGATAAGCCGCAAATTCATTGAGTACAAGGACACGGACGGATATTATTTTCTGCAGAATTTATGGGAATGTTCGGCAGATAAGAACATTGAGTGGACGTATTTTCCACCGTCTGAATTTAAGATACTTTTGTATTTCCCTGAAAGCGACAGCTTTGTGGTGAGCGGGGCATGTGAAACTTACGCTTTCGACAGCTATTATACGATTGACCTGACATCAGTCAGAAACGGTACGGTCGAAGCCGGAACACCGACCATCGAAGTCAGGAATAATTACGATTATAAATGGGAGATCATTTCATTCTTCGCGAGAGTGATTATTACGATCGCAATTGAGATGGGAATAGCATTGCTGTTTGGCTATCGCAATAAAAAGATACTTATGCTTCTTGCTGTAGTTAATGCAGCAACACAGGTAATCCTGAATGTTCTGCTGAATATAATCAATTACAACAACGGTTCGCAGGAATATACAACGATGTACATTATAATGGAAGTATTGGTATTTCTGATAGAAGCCATTATATTCAATATTTTCATACCAAAAGTATCAGACGAGGAGAGAAACTTCAAACCGGTAATATACGCACTCGTAGCTAATGCAGTATCGTTTGGCGCCGGACTTGGATTATCACATCTGATACCGGGGATATTTTAAATTATCCCAAGTGGAAAATCTGTTGTCCCTTACATGAAACATAAATGGAAAAGGAGAAAAACCAATGAGCAAATCAATCAAAAACTTCTTTATCATAGCAGCAATGGCCGCTATTGTATTGTGCGTGGGCTGTCAGAAAAACAACAGCGATATTGATGAAACTAAAGCCCAGGTAAGCCAGGTAAGTCCGGCAGTATGGGAACGCAGTGAGTCTGAGACCAGAACATACAATGTAATTGCAAAAGAACACGCCGATGAACTTAGAAAGAATGAAAGTGATTGGCTGACGGACGGCAAACTCGATTCGTCCAAATATTCAACCGAATCCGGTGAGCCATATCGTGTTCAGATGCTGATGCCGGAAAGCGTGGCGAAGAAACTGGATACCAAGGAATTGCTTGATTTCTGCCTGCAACATTCATCGGTTAAGGAATTTACACTTTTCAATTCATGGGAAGAGGGATTCGATAATGTTGTCAATGTAATCAATGTGTTTGATTATATTTTTGCAAGAGACGATATGGCAGGTGTTGTATATGATGCCTATATGGCAAGGGAAGTTGTGAAAGAAGATGCAACGGCACAGGGCATAGATAGCGTACTGGAGATTATTCTTGCACAGGATGTCACATATGACGGATTGACGGACGAACAGCGGAAGGACGTTATTGCCAAGAAAGACGAATTTAAGAAATGTCGTGAGGACAATGATGTCCGTATATATGGCACTACTTCGATGTTTGGTGCGGCACTTGAAAGCGGCAGCAAGTGGGATTCCCTGCTTAAATAGCTGGGATTAATGCGGGCAGCGCAGTCTGCCCGCGATAATTATAAAAGAGGAGAACGCGGATGGCGGAAATTATACTGGATTTTAACGAAAGGCCTCCGGTGACAACATACAATCATCATGCTTTTGGCACCGGAATTATATCTTCATATGAAAGCGGAATGAATTGGATATATGATAACTACATTGATCTGTCATATTATCCGGCGAATGGGCCGTTGACTTTTGAATTTTATATGGATTACATATATTGTCAGCCTGTTTTTGACAGGGAAAATATATCAGATGATATGCTAAGTGTAATGAAATACAATATCACGGAACTTATAGAGAATGCAATCAGGCACGGAAAGTATTTTATATGCTGTGTGGATGAGTATTATATACCTGACAGGGATGCTTTTGGATTGTATCATTTTAATCACAATCTGCTTATATATGGCATGGATTCATCACGCAAAATCTGGTATACGGCGGGTTATAACGAGAGTGGCAAATTCGGAACACAGGAACTGCCGTACAAAATAGTTAAAGCTGCATCACCCAATATGATCAATATCCTCACATTGCGTAAAGATACACGGTATAAGCTGCATGATACTCATATAGATAATATGATTAACCAGTATAACAAGGCTGTGCCGGCAGAGCGCCTCGGTGCTTTTCCGGAGGAAGGACAGCTTACCGGAATGGAGGCTGTGGACAGGCTTCTTGATGACATATGTGATATGGCAAAGGAAAAAGAACCGGTGGATATGCGCCCGGTGAATCTGTTGTATGAACACAGGAGATTAATGACTTTAAGAGAACCGGACAACGAGCGGTATGCCGCGATGCTGTCACAGGCAGATATACTGAAGAAAAGAATCATGATATACAATATGCGCCGGGCAGATAAGGATATACAGGCAGTGTGTGAGGCCGCGGCACAGATAAAGGGACAGAGATTATGACGAAGGAAGAATATTATACAATAGTTAAAAACAATGCAACACATATTAAAGAAGAGCTGAATGTAACGGATGATATGCATCTTGTTGATGATCTTGCTTTTGATTCGCTTGACTATACACAGTTTATACTTGACGTAGAGGCTGCGGCGGGAATTGATTTTCTTAATGATGATCTGCTTCTTGGAGAGCTGTCAACGGTAGGACATATGTGGGCAATAATAAGACAAAGGATGGGAGAATGTGCGGATGAATTATGATAAGGCAGAGCGTGTGGCGCGCAAGGCATATAAAGATGTGCCGTTGTATATTAATCGAAGCAGGGATAATAAAGAAGAAATAACAATACATAATATACCGATCATTAAGAAAGAGAACTTGATTGACAGACAGGATGAATGTCTGGAGCCGGCGGCATATATGGATTATATGCAGAACAAACTTATATGCTTAAGAACATCGGGTTCGACAGGACATTATCTTCAGATTATGTGGAAAATGTCAGATTATCAACATTCAATGGCCGAATTGTGGCTGCGCCGGATTAAATATTACGGAATAAGGCCTGATTCCAGGCTTGCCTGTTTCTTTACGGATAACAGATTTGAAGAAGATAAGAATTATGTCAGGAAAAATAATGAGCTGGCGATTTCAAAATTACTTATTCTGCCGGAGACGATAGATGAAGCTTACCGGATGGTTATGGATTGGAATCCGGAATGGATGATTCTCCAGCCGAGTACGGCGGCAGTTCTTGTTGAATATATTAAGAGAACCGGAGCCGGAACGCCTGATGCGCTTAAGTATATAGAATTTACCGGTGAGATTCTTACGGATGATCTGAGAGAGGCTGTGCAGGATGTTTTTAACTGCCGGACTGCCGACCAGTATGGTGCCAACGAGGTCAATTCAATTGCCTATGAATGTCCGTGTGGTAACAGACATATCATGTCTTCCAATGTAATGGTGGAAATTGCGGATGAAAATAACAATGTAATATGTGATAGCGTTACGCCATCGGATTGTACCGAAAGCGGCCGCATAATTCTTACATCACTTACCAACACAGCCATGCCGTTCATACGATACGATATTGGCGATGTCGGAAAGATAATATGGGAGCCGTGCAAATGCGGCAATCATAATCCGATACTCTGTCTTTCCGGCGGACGTTGTAATGATTACATATATCTGAATGAGACTGATCGTATAAGCCCGTATATACTGGTTGCGATATTTGATAAAGTCAATATGATTCTAGACGGGGCGATAATCCAGTTTTATGTGGAACAGACGGCGTATGATGAATTCAATATCACACTGTATACAGATGGGGATGTGTATGAAGATGAGGTAAGTGACACATTCATGTCATGCATTGATAATGAGTGCCTCAAACGTATGAAATATCATATCACATACACGGAACACTCGATAAATACCGGAACTAACGGAAAATACACATATTTTAGAGACAGGAGGAACTCTAAATGAAAAAAAATTATTTAAGTATTGCAATTATAATTTCTATGGTGTTGATGTTGACCGGATGTACCAGCCATAAAGCATTGCAGCAGGAAAGTAAGACCGGCGGCGCTGCAGAAACACTTACAACAGACAATGACGAATCAGACGTAAATGTTACAATTAAAGATATATCATATGATGATTTTATCGAAATGCGTATGGAGGATAAAATGCAATATGCCGATTACGCGATTATTGTAGAAAATGATGCGCTCACTTATGAGCAGAGACAGAGGCTTTTGTGGGGAGATGAGCAGATAAATCTGACAGCCAAATCATTTTATCCTGATTTTGAAATCGGCTGGGCAAGAGTTGACGGGAAACTTTGCAGAACATTTACCAATAAAGAATACAACATTACGGTAAGTGAGACATATAACTGGGATGAAAATAAAACGGTCTGGATTTCTAACCCGGATAAGACAGTCCAAGTTGATGTGCATGATATTTTTTGTGAAAATATGAAAGGGTATGTTTGGGAAGAACGACTTTTTATGATGGATGTCACAGGCGACGGGGTTAAAGAAATTATTATACGTAATGATGTAAACGACTTTATGTCATATCCGAGTAATGTAACGATAATAAATCCATATACGTTGGAAAAGATAAAATTTGATAAGGACAGCTATGATCAGTATATCGAGAACAATATGACGGTGAAATATAATCGTGGAAGCAAGGACAATCTGATACAGTATGAGGTCAGTTCGCAGAATGGAGACAGATTAGCCGGAGAAGTTGAAGTAAATGATGTCACGCCGTATGAGGGATGGAGTTATGAGACGGATTCGCCGCTTTCAGACCATGTGGTGATAAAGGATAATAAAATATATGTGTATGATATATTGACCTTTGTGGATAAAAATATGCAATGTTACTATTTTGGCATCGCGCAAATAGAACTTAGTTATGATAAGAATACGAATTCGATGGTATCGTCCGGAGAAATATCGTTAAGTAAATATAATGATGAAACGCTGGATGAGTTAGACGAAAGTAAGAGAATTTATGATGAAAACTGGACGTGGAATAAGGATAATATATTGAGTTATTAAATAATATAACGGAAAGGACAACATAATGAAACATAGAAACATTCCCGCCTAATTATCCTTAAGATACTCCAATAATTCTGCAGCCCTTGCCTTCCATGTGTGCAATGCAAGGGCTTTTTTGCGCCCGCCTGCGGCGATTTCCATGGCTGCAGATGGGTCATCAAGAATACCGGCAATATGTGAAGTCAACTCTGACATATTATTTAGATCATAGAAGCACATCTCACGGCCGGTAAAGTTGTTATCGAGCCATAATGAAGGATCACTGAAGGTTACCGAACCGCAGAGCATTGAACTTAAGATTCTGTCGTGGCTGCCGTCACGAAACCATGGCATGACATTTACCGATATCTTTGAAAGCGCGGTTTCGTTAAGACAATATTCGGTCGGCATAAGTGCCGTGCTTTCAGGATGCGAACCGTCCGAAAGAGTTATTGCCTCAAAGCCCTTACCGATGATGTGCAGATTGAAACCGGCATCACAGATGGCGCGGATCACGCGCTCGCGCATATAGAATCTCACATACAAATCAATAAAAATCATATTATTCATAACCTGACGTATATCGGATGGCGAAGCGTCCGGTATATCATTTAATATGTGCCTGATACACACTTTTTCAATGGGCTGTCCGGGAGAGGATAGAAGCTCATCTATGATTCCGTGGTAGAAGTTGCTGTATTCTTTACCCGCACGTTCAATATACTTATCAAAATGAGAGCATGGCGTGAAATTTCCTGTGAAAATAATGTCATATTTACGGTTGCTGTATGCAGGAATGTTTTCCGGGGCGGAACCGGCAAGCGTCATAAAAAACGAATGGTGGATTTCAGGATAATAGGTATTTAGATATTGCAAATGATACCTGTCGATGCAGACGACTGTCAGATTGTCATATCCGGAGGCATAATCATCCGCATGTGTCAACTGGTCGTGGTAGTACATCGGATGGTCAACCAGAATGTTTACTATATGTATATTATAATTATGCCATATCGACCGGCCGTTGACCGTCATATATTCATCTTCACCGGATATGCCTATACAATTGAAAATGATGAGGTAAGTATCATCTGATATATGGCTGCCGAGAGTGGCGGCATTATCATAAAATTCATGTGTATAAGTGGTGTGCCCCATTTTTTCAAGCTCCGTGGCAAGTGCCGTAGAGAAAAAAGAAAGTGTTTCGATTTTTCCGTTAATAAATATAAAATTCATGTCATTTCCACCGTAATAATAATCTGATTTAATTATAATTTCAAAAAAACATATTTTCAAGCCGGCTTTTAATGTATATTTTTATCACGGAAAGCCATAATAAGACCGTGCGGAGAATATCCGCGTTATTATTATCAGGAGGTTTGGAAAATGACTAATTTAGGATGTTGTGTCGAGAACTGTGTCCATAATGAGGACAATATGTGCTGCAGAGGTAATATTAAGGTTGACGGACATAAGGCACATGATGCCGGAGAGACATGCTGCGCATCGTTTCAGGATTGCGGCTGCCATGGAGCAACCAATTCCACGCGCAGACCGAATGCCAAAATAGAGGTTGCGTGCGATGCATCAAATTGTATGTACAATAACAATATGATGTGCAGTGCCGGCCATATTGATGTGAAACATTCCGGCAATACCGTTCACGGCGAGACGGAATGTGCTACCTTTAAAATGAATTAGTGAATTAGCATGGAACGGGCAGAAGCTTCCTGGGGCATTCTGCCCGCTTTTTTCGTTATCGTAAAATAGTGCTTGCAAAATAATTGTTTTAATGTACAATTATATATGGAAAATTATGTGTGATAACGGAAAGGTAATATAAAATGATTTGTGCAAACAATGTAACATTAAGAATTGGTAAGAAAGCATTATTTGAAGATGTAAACATAAAATTTACGCCGGGTAACTGCTACGGACTTATCGGAGCCAACGGAGCCGGCAAATCAACTTTTCTCAAGATCCTTTCGGGACAGCTCGAACCGAGCAAGGGTGATGTGACAATGTCACCGGGCGAGAGACTTTCATTTCTTGAGCAGGATCACTTTAAATATGACGGTTATACGGTGCTTGATACGGTAATTATGGGTAATGAGCGTCTGTATCAGATTATGAAAGAGAAAGATGCCATATATGCTAAGGAAGATTTTTCAGAAGAAGACGGAATAAAGGCAAGTGAACTTGAGGGCGAATTTGCCGAGATGAACGGATGGGAAGCAGAGTCGGATGCGGCAACACTTCTTAACGGTCTTGGAATTGAGACAGATTTACACTACAAGATGATGTCCGAACTTAACGGCAGCCAGAAGGTAAAGGTACTTCTTGCAAAAGCTCTTTTCGGTAATCCTGACATCCTTCTTCTCGATGAGCCTACGAACCACCTTGACCTTGATGCTATCGCATGGCTTGAGGAGTTCCTTATTGATTTTGAAAATACGGTTATCGTGGTATCCCATGACCGTTATTTCCTCAATAAAGTCTGCACGCAGATTGCGGACATTGATTATGCGAAGATTCAGCTTTATGCCGGCAACTATGATTTCTGGTATGAGTCAAGCCAGCTTATGATCAAGCAGATGAAGGAGGCCAATAAGAAGAAGGAAGAGAAGATCAAAGAACTTCAGGAGTTCATACAGAGATTCTCGGCCAACGCTTCCAAGTCAAAGCAGGCTACATCGCGTAAGCGTGCGCTTGAGAAAATCGAACTTGACGATATCAGGCCGTCAAGCCGTAAGTATCCGTACATTGATTTCAGGCCTTTCAGGGAGATTGGCAATGAAGTCCTTACTGTTGAGGGACTTACGAAGACCGTTGACGGTGTGAAGGTGCTTGATAATGTATCATTTATAGTAAATCATGATGACAAGATTGCGTTTGTCGGAGCGGATGAACTTGCAAAGACAACACTCTTTAAGATACTTGCCGGTGAACTTGAACCGGATGCCGGTACTTACAAATGGGGAATCACGACTTCACAGGCATATTTTCCCAAAGACAACACAGAAATTTTTGACTGCGATGACACTATCACCGAATGGCTTATGCCTTTCTCACCGGAGAAAGATGTCACTTATGTGCGTGGCTTCTTAGGAAGGATGCTCTTTGCGGGCGAGGACGGCGTTAAGAAGGTAAGAGTATTGTCAGGTGGAGAAAAAGTCAGGGTCCTTTTATCGAAGATGCAGATAATGGGCGCCAATGTGCTTATTCTTGATGAGCCTACGAACCATCTTGATATGGAGTCGATTACTGCACTTAACAACGGACTTATCAAATTCCCTGGAGTTGCTCTTTTTGCCTGCCATGACCATCAGTTCGTGCAGACAACGGCCAACAGAATCATGGAATTTGTTAACGGTAATCTTATAGATAAGATTACAACATACGACGAATATCTTGCAAGCGATGAGATGGCCCGCAAGAGACAGGTATATAATGCATACGGTGAGGATGAAATATGATAAATGATTTGTGCTGTACAATTTCAGGTTCAGACAAAATCATAGTAGACCATACGGACAGTTATAATCTCGGTGCGCGTGCAACGACAGCCGGATGGAACTTTTTGTATGCCTGTGAGGCTGACAGGCTGGGACTTCTCATTTATGAGATTTCAGAGTGCAGCAGGGCAGCCGCAGAGGGCGTAAGGCCGGAACCTTTGTATTCGGTATATGTGGACAGCTCGTATAAGACTGGTAATGTATTTGCGTTCAATGTCCGCGGTGTAAAGCTGGGCGGTCTGGCATACTGTTTTGATGATGAAGGAAGTTATGAGACTGACGCATATGCTGAGCGTGTGCTCCGCCTTGAGGGCATGGACGGTTCGGAGATATTCTATGGTGTGCTTGAATCGGGCAGATATGACTGGAGTGGCGATGTATCACTTGATATTCCGCATGAAGATTTGATAATTTATAAATTACATGTACGCGGATATACGAAGAATCGTTTTTCCAAAGTCTCCGATAAAGGAACTTTTAAAGCGCTGGCAGCCAAAATCCCTTACATTAAGGAACTTGGGGTAACGGCGGTTGAACTTATGCCGGCTTATGAATTTGTTAATTCAGGTGCCAATACTAATTTCTGGGGATATGACGGCGGGTTCTATATGGCTCCGCGCGGCGCGTACAGTGCCTCATATGGTAAGCACGGCGATTATACTTATGAGTTCCGCGATACGATCAAGCAGTTTCATAAGAATGGAATTGAAGTATACATGGAGATGTTTTTTCCGCATGGAACCGGAAGCGGTTATATAGATGACTGCGTCCGATATTGGAGGCGTGAATATCATATTGACGGTGTTCATCTGATATGTGATGATAATGCGGCCGGAATTCCTGCCGATGATGTGTTCTTAAAGGGCATGAAGATTTTTAGTACAAACTGGGACAATTATGGCCGGAATGATGATTTATATGAATACAATAACGGCTTTCTGGAGAGTGCAAGGCGTATTATCAAGGGCGATGAAGACCAGCTTCAGGGATTCCTGTATATGATGCGCAAGAATACCCCGGGCAGGCCGTCGGTTAATTATATAGCGTCCAATGACGGCTTTACACTTGCGGATGTGTATTCATATGACCGCAAGCATAACGAAGCCAATGGCGAAAATAATCGTGACGGTGCCAATTATAATCTGAGCTGGAACTGCGGAGTCGAAGGTCCTACCAAAAGGCGTAAGGTTGTTGAACTGCGTAATCTCCTCATGCGGAATGCAATTACTTTTGTCATGTGCGCGCAGGGAATTCCGCTTATATATGCCGGGGATGAGTTCGGAAACAGCCAGGGCGGCAACAATAACGCTTATTGCCAGGATAATGATACCGGATGGGTTGACTGGAATGCACTTAACAGAAACCACAGGTTCTATGATTTTGTAAGGACAATGATTGACTTCAGAAAACATCACGCATGTCTTCATATGGCTGATGAGGCGGGACTTACGGATTACAAATATTACGGACTTCCCGATGTATCATATCACGGGGTCAAGGCGTGGTATCCGGAACTTGAACATTACAGCAGACAGGCCGGAATTATGTATTGCGGCCAGTATGCCGGAGATGAGAATAATCTCTATATTGCATTTAATATGCATTGGGAACCGCATGAACTGGCGCTACCGAATATTTCGGGACGGAGCTGGCGGGCGGTGTTAACTACCGGAACCGAAGAACTTCCGGATGCCTCACAGATTAATGAAGCAAGAACGGTATCGGTTCCTGCAAGAACGATCATAATACTTGAGGATGAAAAAAACAGTTGAAATATAAATAATAATATTATAAAATGATGTAAGACACATTCTAAGGAGGTATACCAATTTATGGTAACAGCAGGTGATTTTAAAAACGGAATTACAATTGAGATGGACAACAACATCTGGCAGATAATTGAATTTCAGCATGTTAAGCCGGGTAAGGGTGCAGCATTTGTAAGAACTAAGTTAAAGAATATCAAGAGCGGCGGTGTGGTTGAGAAGTCTTTCAGACCTACTGAGAAATTCCAGCTTGCCCATATTGATAAGTCAGCATATATGTATCTTTACAAGGATGGAGATATGTACGTGTTCATGAATCAGGAGAACTACGAGCAGATTACTCTTTCAGAAGATAATGTCGGAGATGCACTTAAGTTCGTTAAGGAGAATGATGAGTGTAAGCTTTGCTCATATCAGGGTGAGGTATTCGCTATCGAGCCGCCTATGTTCGCTGAACTTGAAGTTACAGAGACAGAGCCGGGCGTTAAGGGCGATACAGCAACAGGTGCTACCAAGCCTGCAACTGTAGAGACAGGTGCTATGGTTATGGTTCCGCTTTTCGTTAACCTTGGTGATAAGATTAAGATTGATACAAGAACAGGTGAATACCTTTCAAGAGTATAATCTGATATAATTACCCGATTTTTATAATCATTTTTTCATTCCGTCACCGTGTGGCAGTGTGAGGCCACGCGGTGCGGTATCTTTTTTTCTTGATTTTTTGGAATCTGATTATTCCGATTTTATTTATTAAAGCATAATCCTTTGCCTGCCGGGGTTGAAATACAGAAAGGATTAGTATGAATTATATAGAATTTACAGAGACAGTATGTGACAAGGTCCGGGAACTTTATCAGAATGAGGACTGCACGGTGGAGGTACAGCATACGCTTAAGAACAATGCGGTCAGTCTGTGCGCACTTGTTATAAGATATACCGGAGAGGAAGCGGCACCGGCAATATACCTTGAGCAGTATTATGATATGTATAAGGACGGTACTTCTGTTGAAGATATCGTAAAAGATATCGTCGAAGAATTTAAGAAGGCAATGGAAGGGTATGATATAATTTTGCCGGACTTAACAGATTTTGATTCGGTCAAAGACAGCATAGTATGCCGGCTTATAAATACGGAGAGCAATAGTAAAATGCTTGAAGACGTGCCGCATAAGGAATTCCTCGATTTGTCAATAGTTTTTTATGGCGTTGTTAAAGATACCGAGGGTTCAATGGGATCGTTCATTATTTCAAACAATCTTGCAAAATGGTGGGGCGCGGATGCTGAATCACTGTATTGCATTGCAATTAATAACACGTACAGAATGTATCCGGTATGCATATCGAATATGTGTGATATCCTTATGGAATATATACAGATGGATCCGGATGCATTACCGGACAGCGAGTCTGACCTGATGGATAAAGAGAGCCTGTCTATGTATGTACTCACCAATTCGGTAAGAACCTATGGTGCTATAGGCATGATGTGCAAAGAAGCATTGCGTGCATTTGCAGAGAAATTCGGAAGCTGTTATATCCTGCCGAGCAGTGTCCATGAAGTAATTCTTATACCGGCATCCGGATGTGACAGGCATATGGCAGGAGATTTTGAAGGGATTGTGCAGGATGTAAACACGAGAGGCGTACCACCGCAGGATGTGCTTTCGTGGGGACCGTATTATTATGACAAAGAGTCTGATGAAATCTCAAAACTTAATAATATTATGCTGAACGAGCTGTTTGCATAATAAAATAAAGAAAATATGCGTAATTAAAAAATTTCTTGCAGTCATGAAAAAACTTTATTATAATGAATTACGAATAAATGATATTTCATCGTAAGGAGGATATTTCAATGTCGTATGTAGATGAAGTCTTAGAACTTGTAGTTGCTAAGAACCCGGCACAGCCTGAATTTCATCAGGCAGCTAAAGAAGTATTAGAGTCTCTTCGTGTAGTTATCGAAGCTAATGAAGAAGAGTACCGTAAGGATGCTCTCCTTGAGAGACTTGTAACACCTGAAAGAATTATTATGTTCCGTGTACCGTGGGTAGACGATAAGGGACAGGTTCAGGTTAATAACGGTTTCAGAGTACAGTTTAACAGTGCTATCGGACCGTACAAGGGAGGATTACGTTTCCATCCTTCAGTTAACTTAGGAATTATCAAATTCCTTGGTTTTGAACAGACTTTCAAGAATTCACTTACAGGACTTCCTATCGGTGGCGGCAAGGGTGGTTCCGATTTCGATCCTAAGGGTAAATCGGACAGAGAAGTTATGGCATTCTGCCAGAGCTTTATGACAGAGCTTTGCAAGCACATCGGTGCTGATACAGACGTTCCTGCCGGAGATATCGGTGTAGGCGGACGTGAGATCGGATTCCTCTACGGACAGTATAAGAGAATCCGTAACCTCTATGAAGGCGTTCTTACAGGTAAGGGACTTACATACGGCGGTTCTCTTGCAAGAACAGAAGCTACAGGATATGGTCTTCTCTATTTTACAGAGGAAATGCTTAAGTGCAATGGCAAGGATATTGCAGGCAAGACAGTTGCAATCTCAGGTTCAGGTAATGTTGCTATTTATGCTATTGAGAAGGCACAGCAGCTTGGCGCTAAGCCTGTAACATGCTCAGATTCAACAGGCTGGGTATATGATCCGGAAGGAATCGATGTTGCACTTCTTAAGGAAGTTAAGGAAGTTAAGAGAGCACGTCTTACAGAGTATGCAGCTAAGAGACCGTCAGCACAGTATCATGACAAGGCTACAGAGGGAACCAATCAGTGGGAAGTTAAGGTTGACATTGCTCTTCCTTGCGCAACACAGAACGAACTTAACCTTGATGACGCTAAGAAGCTTGTTGCTAACGGAGTATTTGCTGTAGCAGAAGGTGCTAACATGCCTACTACTCTTGAAGCAACAGAGTATTTCCAGAAGAACGGAGTTCTTTTCTGCCCTGGCAAGGCATCCAATGCCGGCGGTGTTGCTACATCCGCACTTGAGATGAGCCAGAACTCAGAGAGACTTAGCTGGACATTTGAGGAAGTTGATGCTAAACTTAAGAATATCATGGTTAACATCTTCCACAATCTTGACGATGCTTCCAAGAAGTATGGTCTTGAGGGCAACTATGTTGCAGGTGCTAACATTGCAGGTTTCCTTAAGGTTGCAGAGGCAATGAAGGCTCAGGGTATTGTATAAGATATCCATTAGGCGTATATAACGATTTTAGGACAGGAAGTGCATGATTGCACTTCCTGTTTTTGCATATAAAGGATTATTATGTTTGATATTAAAGATGGCAAATTAAAAATATCCGTAAGAACACTTGTTGAGTTTATCTGTAAGTCCGGGAATATAGACAACCGTTTTAAAGGCGTGACGGACAAGAACGCCATGGATGCGGGAAGCAAGGCGCACAGGCGTATACAGAAATCGATGGGGCCTGATTACCGCGCGGAGGTGCCGTTTAAATTTACCGTGCCCGGAGAAAATTATGATATTGAGATTGAAGGCAGGGCGGACGGAATATTTGAAAATGACGGATATGTCACGATTGACGAGATAAAAGGAACATACAGAGATATCAGATATATTACAGAGCCGGTATATGTGCATGAAGCCCAGGCTATGTGCTATGCTTATTTCTATTCTGCGCGGGAAAACGTTGATGACATGAAAATACGGCTTACTTATGTGAGCCTTGATACGGCAGATGTGAAATATTTTGAAGAAATTATGAGTGCAGCCCGGCTTAAGGAATGGTTCGATGGGATAATAACGGAATTGAGACGCTGGGGAGATTATCTGTATACCCATCATAATGAACGTGATAAATCGATTGAAGGACTTAAGTTTCCTTTTGATTACAGGCCGGGGCAGCGTGAGCTTGCTGTTAATGTATACCGGGCAGTAAGCCGTGGAGTTAATCTCTTTATACAGGCACCTACGGGGGTAGGCAAGACGATATCAACGGTATTCCCGGCGGTTATGTCAATCGGAAAGGGCATAAGTGATAAGATTTTTTATCTTACAGCCAAGACGATTACAAGGACAGCGGCGCAGGATGCGTTCGCAGTTCTAAGAAATGAAGGACTGGATTTTAAGACAGTCACGATAACGGCCAAGGATAAGGTATGTTTTCTTGAATCGGAGACGGGACCTGAATGTAATCCTGCAGCCTGTCCGTATGCCAAAGGACATAATGACCGCGTGAATGAAGCAGTGTATGATATAATAACCCATGAAAATGTGATCGACAGAGTGAAAGTGGAGGAGTATGCACATAAGCACAATGTCTGTCCGTTTGAATTCAGCCTTGATATAAGTTATTGGATGGATGGCGTGATATGCGATTATAATTATGCGTTTGATCCGCATGTATATCTGAAGCGTTTTTTCTCGGATACGGAGAAAGGGGATTATGTGTTTCTTGTGGATGAGGCGCACAATCTGGTTGACCGCGCAAGGCAGATGTACAGTGCCTCGGTTTACAAAGAGGATTTTCTCTCAATAAAGAAACTTGCCGGAAATTACAGCCGGAAACTTTCAAGAGCACTGGACAGGTGCAACAGAAATCTGCTCGAATATAAAAGAGTGTGCGATACGGAGTATATGACACTTGATGACGACGGTGATTTTGCTGTGAATATGCAGAGACTAGGCGAAGAACTGACGTCTTTTATGGAGAAAAATGCGGATTTTGAGTATATGAAGGAACTTTCGGAATTTTTCTTTGTTGTAAATCATTATAACAGTATACGGGATGAACTGGATGAGAACTATATAATATATACTGAACATACAGAGAGGGGATTTATGCTCAGATTATTCTGCGTTAATCCGGCCGGATGCCTTGGCAGACGGATTGCGATGGGACGGTCTGCGGTATTTTTCTCTGCAACGCTCCTTCCGGTCAATTATTACAAAGAACTGCTTGGCGGAAGCAGGGAAGAATATGCGGTATATGCACGTTCACCGTTTGATGCTGAGAAGAGGCTGCTTGCGATAGGAAGTGATGTTACAAGCCGGTATACAAGGCGCAACGAGGCGGAATATATCAGAATCCGTAAATATATTCTTTCTGTGATACATGCAAAAAAAGGCAATTACCTTGTTTTCTTTCCTTCGTACAAGTATATGCAGGATGTGGCAGAGCTGTTCGATGAGATAACCGACAATGTAGATATCATGATGCAGCATCAGAATATGAATGAGGAAGATAAGGAGGAATTTCTCGGGAGATTTGAAGCAAATGAGAATAATGACAAGTCGTTGCTGGGATTTGGTGTAATGGGAGGTGTGTTTTCTGAGGGAATTGACTTAAAAAATGACTGCCTTATAGGTACGATAATTGTTGGAACGGGACTCCCGTCCATCAACACCGAGGGCGAATTGCTGAGACGTTACTATGATGAGAAAGAAAACTGCGGATATGAATATGCATATATGTATCCGGGAATGAACAAAGTTCTGCAGGCTGCCGGCCGTGTTATCAGGACGGTTGATGACAGAGGAATCATAATTCTGCTGGATGACAGATTCCTTAAGAGACAGTATCTGAATATTTTTCCGGAGGAATGGCGGGATTACAGGGTTACCGACTGTAATAAAGTCGAACAAGAAATACTGGATTTCTGGCTCGATTAGGTGTATAATATTACGGAACATATTGTGCGGTGTATATCGCACGACTGAAGGAGTTAATAATGATACAAGAAATAGTTTCTTTACAGATGCCGGTTGAAGAGAGACTTGTAGTCAGAAAGAACAGGCTTGAACCGGAACATACAGATAAGAATACTAAGAGAATTTCCATAGTAACCGGAACACACGGAGATGAGCTTAACGGTCAGTATGTGTGTTATAAACTTATAGAGACAATTAATGAACATCCGGAATATCTTAACGGAATAGTTGATGTATATCCGTCAATTAATCCGCTTGGCATAGATACGGGATGCCGCGGTATTCCCATGAATGACCTTGATATGAACAGGGTATTTCCGGGAACGGATTCAGGGGCAATGGCGGAGCATATAGCATATAAGCTTACGCAGGATATAATAGGAAGTGATATGTGCGTAGATGTGCATTCGTCCAATATTTTTATCAAGGAAGTGCCACAGGTAAGGTTAAGTCCGGAGAATTATGACAAGCTTCTGCCGTATGCCAGACTTATGAATTCTGACATCATATGGGCATTATCATCATCGGTATATCTTGAATCATCACTTGCGAATTGCCTTAATATGTTTGGCGTGCCGTCGCTTGTGGTGGAGATGGGTGCAGGTTCGAGAATTACGAGAGAATATGCCAGACAGACACTGGATGGAATTTTCAGGCTTATGAAAGAACTTGGGATATGGTCAGGTCCTGTTGATGAAGTGAAGAATCCGATCATAGCTAATCCCGGTGAGGTATCAGCCATACATGCATGCCGTTCGGGCCTTTTTATACTTGAAGATGCCCAGATCGGAGTCAATATAACCAAAGGCTTTAAGATAGGCAAGATAGTAAGTCCGCTGATGGGAGAAGTACTTGAAAACATTATTGCACAGGATGACGGTTTTCTGCTTACTTTAAGGGAACATCCGGTAGTATATAAGGGAGCAATCATGGCCCGTATATGTAAGAATCATACATCCGGCGAGGATAACGGTAAAGGCGGTGCATCCTATGTATAAAGAAGAGTTGTATACACTTGAAGGAATTTACAGAGATACATTTAAAATTAATGGATATCGCTTCGGCCACGGCGATAATTCGGCATGCATTGTAGGATCGTTAAGAGGTAATGAGTATCAGCAGACATACATATGTTCACAGCTTATAAAGGAACTGCGTAAGCTTGAAGAACATGGTCAGATTGCCGGGAATAAGTCAATACTTGTCATACCGTGCCTGAACCAGTATGCGATGAATATAGACAGACGGTTCTGGCCGCTTGACGATTCGGATATTAACAGAAAGTTTCCGGGACATATAGCCGGAGATACAACGCAGCAGATTGCGGCCAATATAATGAATATCATCAAGGGGTACAGCTATGGAATACAGCTTACCAGCTTCTATATGCCCGGTAAATTTGTTCCGCATGTCCGTATGATGGAGACAGGATTCCAGAATCCGAGCCTTGCGAATCTGTTCGGGCTGCCATTTGTAGTAATAAGAAAGCCTAAACCGATGGATACAACAACGCTTAATTATAACTGGCAGATGAGCGGCACAAGTGCTTTTTCGATCTATACTAACTGCAGTGATTACATTGATGATGTGTCAGCCAAGCAGGCAGTAGCTTCCATATTAAGATTTCTCACCAGAATGGGTATTATTAAATACAATAATCACAGCGGTTATATAGCCGAGGTCATCAATGAAGATAATATGACACCTATTTTATCCGGCGCAGCCGGATTCTATAAGAGGTTATGTGACCCGGGCCAGACGGTATACCGCGGCGATGTAATTGGAGAAATAATAGACACGAGCAGCGGAGATGTTATCAAACAGGTAATTTCGCCGACTGAAGGCATGATATTTTTTGCTTATGCCGCACCGACAGTTATGGAAGATGCGGTTGTTTATAAGGTAATAAGAAGATTACATGAATAAATATAATTACACAACCAACAAAAAGGAGAATCCCATGAGCAACGTAAAGAGAGTTTATTCTGAGAAAAAACCTGAATTCGCCGTAAAGGCAAAGGAACTTAGCGAGGAGATAAGCAGTTATCTGAATATAGATACTGTGACCAATGTGCGTGTTCTTATAAGATATGATATTGAAGGAATAACCGAAGATACATATCGCAAGGCACTTGTAACAGTATTTTCAGAACCGCCGGTAGATATTGTGTACGAAGAAGATTTTGAACACAGACCTGGCGAGCACGTATTTGCGGTAGAGTTTCTTCCGGGACAGTTTGACCAGAGAGCTGACAGTGCCGTTCAGTGCGTTAAGCTTCTCCGTGAGGATGAAGATGTAGAGATCAAGACAGCTACCGTATATGCGGTTGAAGGCAGTCTTACTGACAGCCAGCTTGAGAGCATTAAGAATTTCTGCATTAACCCGGTTGATTCAAGAGAAGCGAAGATGGATAAGCCGGAAACTCTTGTCACGATATTCCCGGATCCGGCAGATGTTAAGATCTTTGACGGATTTAAGGATATGCCGGAGACCGAACTTAAGGAGTTGTATTCATCCCTCGGTCTTGCCATGACATTTAAGGATTTTCTTCATATACAGAAATATTATCATGACGAGGAACACAGGGACCCGTCGATGACGGAGATAAGAGTTCTTGATACGTATTGGTCGGATCACTGCCGTCATACAACTTTCTCAACTGAACTTAAGAATATCAGGTTCGGCGAGGGATATTACAGAAAACCTATCGAGGATTCTTTTGATAAATATAAGGAAACATTCGGTGAACTTTATGCCGGCCGTGATGATAAGTTTGTATGTCTTATGGACATCGCACTTATGGCAATGAAGAAGCTTAAGAAAGACGGAAAGCTTCAGGATATGGAAGTTTCTGATGAAATCAATGCATGCAGTATTGTTGTTCCGGTAACGATTGACGGTGTAACTGAGGAATGGCTTGTGAATTTCAAGAACGAGACACATAACCATCCTACGGAGATAGAGCCGTTCGGTGGTGCTGCCACATGTCTTGGCGGTGCCATAAGAGATCCGCTTTCGGGACGTACTTATGTATATCAGGCAATGCGTGTCACGGGTGCGGCAGATCCTACGGTTTCACTTGATAAGACGATGGCCGGAAAGCTCCCTCAGAAGAAAATAGTACGCGAAGCAGCTCACGGTTACAGTTCATACGGTAACCAGATAGGACTTGCAACAGGTTACGTTAAAGAAATATATCATCCTAATTATGCAGCCAAGAGAATGGAAATCGGTGCTGTTATGGGCGCTGCTCCGAGAAGTGCTGTTATAAGGGAAACATCAGATCCCGGAGATATCATCATTCTCCTCGGCGGAAGAACCGGACGCGATGGCTGTGGCGGAGCTACGGGTTCATCCAAAGCACATACGGAGAAATCAATAGATACATGTGGTGCAGAAGTCCAGAAAGGTAATGCGCCTACAGAACGTAAGATTCAGAGATTATTCAGAAGACCTGAGGTCAGCAGACTTATCAAGAAATGTAATGACTTTGGTGCCGGCGGTGTATCCGTAGCAATCGGAGAACTTGCAGACGGTCTCAGGGTATCACTTGATAAAGTTCCTAAGAAATATGCGGGACTTGACGGTACAGAACTTGCTATTTCCGAGTCACAGGAGAGAATGGCTGTTGTCGTAGACCCTAAGGATGTGAAGGCTTTCCTTGAGTATGCGAACGAGGAGAACCTCGAAGCTGTTGAGGTTGCTGTAGTCACAGAAGAAAAGAGACTTATCCTTGAATGGAGAGGCAAAGAAATCGTTAATATAAGCAGAGCATTCCTTGATACCAACGGAGCTCATCAGGAGACGGATGTTGTTGTCAACATTCCGGAAGAGAAAGATAATCTCTTTAAAGCTCCGGAAGTTAAAGATGTCAAGGCTGAATGGCTTGAGACGCTTTCAGATCTTAATGTATGTTCACAGAAGGGTCTTGTAGAGATGTTTGACGGTTCAATCGGAGCCGGATCGGTATTCATGCCATATGGCGGTAAATATCAGCTTACCGAAGTCCAGACCATGGTTGCCAAACTTCCTGTCCTTAAGGGCAAGACTGATTTCGTGACGATGATGAGCTATGGTTTTGACCCGTACCTTTCATCATGGAGCGCATACCACGGCGCAATCTATGCTGTTGTTGAGTCCATGGCTAAGATTGTCTGCGCGGGCGGTGACTTTAAGAAAATAAGATTTACTTTCCAGGAATATTTCAGAAGAATGACAGAGGATCCTGCAAGATGGGGCGAGCCTATGAAAGCTCTTCTCGGTGCATTTGATGCACAGATGGGATTCGGTCTTCCGTCAATCGGCGGCAAGGACAGTATGTCAGGTACATTTAATGATCTTGATGTTCCTAATACACTTGTTTCATTTGCTGTTGATACCGGAAGCTATAATGATATAATCACACCTGAATTCAAGAAAGCAGGCAATAAAATAGTTCTCTTTGAGATAGAGAGAGATGAATATGACCTTCCTGTATATTCACAGGTTATGGCACTTTACAATGCGGTTGCCAAAGCTATTGCAGACAAGGCCGTTGTCAGCGCATATACCCTTAATGCAAAGGGTATCGCGGAAGCAGTCAGCAAGATGGCATTCGGTAACAAGCTTGGAGTCAGGATTAACGCAGATTATGACAGCAGTGAGTTCTTTGCACCTAAATACGGATGTATTATTGCCGAGGCTGATCCGGAACTCCTTGATAAGATCGGCTGCAAATACACTGTGATCGGTGAAGTTACCGATGACGGAACATTCACATACGGTGATGCGGTAATAAGTGTCGAAGAGGCATTGAATACATGGAAGAAACCTCTTGAAAAGGTATTCCCGACAGTTGCCGTTAAGGGCGGACAGAAGCTTGAAACGCCTGTTTACAATGCAGACAGCATCTATGTATGCAAGAATAAAGTCGCAAAGCCTACGGTATTCATTCCGGTATTCCCGGGAACCAACTGCGAGTATGACAGCACCAAGGCGTTTGAAAATGCCGGAGCCAACGTAGTTACCAAGGTATTTAAGAACCTTACTGCAGCTGATATAAGGGATTCGGTTGACGAATTTGAAAAAGCAATCAATCAGGCACAGATTATTATGTTCCCTGGCGGATTCTCAGCAGGTGATGAACCTGACGGTTCAGCCAAGTTCTTTGCAACGGCATTCCGTAATGCCAAGATCAAAGAAGCTGTAGATAAGCTCCTTAACGAACGTGACGGACTTGCACTCGGTATCTGTAACGGATTCCAGGCACTCATCAAACTCGGTCTGGTGCCTTACGGCAGGATTACAGAACAGAAGGCGGATTCACCGACACTTACAATGAACACAATCGGCCGTCATATATCCAAGATGGTATACACCAAAGTTGTATCAAATAAATCACCATGGCTTGCAGGTGCCAAACTTGGCGGTGTATATGTAACACCGGCTTCACATGGCGAGGGAAGATTTGTTGCTGACAAAGAATGGCTTGACAGACTTTTTGCAGAAGGAATGGTAGCAACACAGTACGTTGACATTGACGGTAATCCTACAATGGATGAAGAGTGGAACGTTAACGGTTCATACAGAGCTATTGAAGGTATTACAAGTCCTGATGGCCGTGTATTCGGTAAGATGGCGCACGTTGAACGTAAGGGAGATGCTGTTGCGGTCAATATCTTCGGTGAGCAGGATTTGAAAGTATTTGAGTCAGGTGTTAAATATTTCAAATAGAAGAAAGGCAGATTAAATGGCAGCTAACGAAGAGAAAAATAAAGGCGGAACGCTTTATTCCGGCAAATATCTTGAGGAGCAGGAAATGTCTCCGAAGGAACTTAAGAAGCATAGGAAAGAAGAGAAAAAGGAAGCAAAGCGCGTTAAGGAGGCCAATAAAACGACTTTTCAGGTTGCAATGGAATATGTAAGGGTAATCCTTATAGGTGCACTGGTGGCATTTCTTTTATGCAAATTCGTAATTGTAAATGCCGAGGTGCCGTCGGGTTCCATGATTCCTACAATTAACATAAAGGACAGAATGATAGGTCTCAGAATGACATATTATTTTACCGATCCTAAGCGTGGTGACGTGGCAATATTCAAATGCCCTGCGGAGGGACCCGATTACGGCAAGCTGTATGTTAAGCGTGTAATAGGACTTCCGGGTGAGACTGTAACCATCAAAGCCGGTCAGGTAATAATTACGACAGCCGATGGAGAGACAATCTATCTGGATGAGTCATATCTTAACGAGACACCGAGGGAAGACCTTACGGTCAATAACCAGACATACATACTTGGCGATGACGAGTATTTCATGATGGGTGATAACCGTAATAATTCAACGGATTCCAGATTCTGGGGAAATGTTAAGAGAGACCGGTTCGTGGCCAAAGTTCTTTTCAAGTATTGGAAAGGATTTGAGATAATTAAATAGAATGACAAAGGGAACGGTTTGATGCCGTTCCCTTATTATTTATCTTACATCAGCTTCAAAAAACAGTGCAATTGTTCCCGGACCGGAATGTGAACCGATTGTCGGGCATATAGTATTAATTATTATATTATTGATATTCAGGCGCTCCCTGATGAGTGAAGCGACAAATTCGGCATCTTCAAGGCTGTCACCATGGCTTATCATAATGACGTCATTATCGCGGCTTCCCATTGTAGCGGCCATCTTGTCCACAAGCGATACAAGGGATTTCTTACGTCCGCGTGTCTTGCCGATTGCAATCAGTCGTCCTTCATCATCTACATGGAGTAGAGGCTTGATGCCGATGATGGTTCCGATAATGGCTGTTGCCTTGGAAACACGGCCGCCTCTGTGAAGATGAAACAGATCATCAACGGTAAACTGGTGTGAAATATGAAGCTTAAGTTCTTCTATATAAGATACTGTTTCTTCATATGAGTGACCGGCATTCATGAAATTAACGGCCTTGTATACAAGCAGGCCCTCGCCCATTGATGCGCATAAAGAATCGATTACAGTGATTTTATGTTCCGGATATTCTTCATTAAGCTCGGATGCTGCAACACATGTGTTCTGATATGAACTGCTGAGAGCCGATGAAAAAGAAATATGGATTATGTCATATCCTTCACGTAAGTGCGATTCAAAAATCTCACGGGATGCTTCCGGATTAGTAGCCATTGTAGTAGGCATTTCGCCATCCCTCATACGCTTATAGAACTCTGCAGGCGTAATATCCTTGTCGCCGCCGTATACTTCATTATCCCCGAAACGATAGTATAAAGGATGTATGTCTATATTATTCGACTTGCAAAAATCCTTCGGTAAATCGCATGTGGTATCGGATGTAATTATAAATTTGCTCATTATGTGCCCTCCGGGTTGAATCAGATTAGTTTTTGTGGTATTATTGTACCATAGTCACAGGTAAAATTCAATTATGTAACTATTTTCTATTTTTGCCCTAAAAATGTATTGACATACAATGCTTTTGATGATATATTATAGAAGTTGTGAAAAGAAGAAGAGTATCCGCTCTCACCTTGGCGCACTGGCGACCCGGGTTATAATACAGAAATATATGATTTATATGATCATTGGTGTATATATGCGGATAGTTATTCTATCAGCATATTTTTTTTGGGAGGTACACTACCATTAGCGAGTTAATGATTAATGAACAGATCAGAGACAAAGAGGTTCGTGTTATCGGCGAGAATGGCGAGATGATTGGCGTCATGTCTTCCAAAGATGCAATGAAGCTTGCAAGAGAGGCCGAACTGGATCTTGTTAAGATTGCACCGACTGCCAAGCCGCCTGTATGTAAGATCGTAGATTACGGTAAATACAGATATGAGCTTGCACGTAAGGAGAAGGAAGCCAAGAAGAAACAGAAGATAGTTGAGCTTAAGGAAGTGAGGTTATCTCCTAATATTGAAGCTAACGACCTTAATACCAAGATCGGTTCAGCCAGAAAGTTCCTTGAGAAAGGTAATAAAGTTAAAGTTACTTTAAGATTCAGAGGACGTGAAATGGCACATATGACAGCCAGCAAGCATATTCTTGATGATTTTGCCAAGGCACTTGAAGAGTGTGCGGTTGTTGAGAAACCGGCCAAGGTTGAAGGCAGAAGTATGGCTATGGTTTTAGCTGAGAAACGTTAAATATTATATGCACAATTTTAAGGAGGATTTTTATCATGCCAAAAATGAAGACAAGCAGAGCTGCTGCAAAGCGTTTTAAAAAGACAGGAACAGGTCAGTTAAAGAGAATGAAAGCATATAAGAGCCACATTCTTACAAAGAAGACCACTAAGAGAAAGAGAAATCTTAGAAAGGCTGCTCTTGTTGACAGCACTAACGTAAAGAATATGAAGAAGATTTTACCATATATGTAATTGGTATTGTAAGGAGGATAACTTAAATGGCAAGAATTAAAGGCGGATTAAACGCAAAGAAGAAACATAACAGAGTTCTTAAGTTAGCTAAAGGTTACAGAGGAGCCCGTTCAAAACAGTATAGAGTTGCAAAACAGTCAGTAATGAGAGCTTTAACATCTGCATATGCAGGAAGAAAGCAGAAGAAGAGACAGATGAGACAGCTCTGGATTGCCAGAATCAATGCTGCTGCAAGAATGAATGGTCTTTCATACAGCAAGTTTATGTTTGGTCTTAAGAGCGCAGGCATCGAGATGAACAGAAAGATGCTCGCTGAAATCGCTGTTAATGATGCTGCTGCATTCACAAAGCTTGCAGAGACAGCTAAGGCTAATCTTAAATAAATTTAATGATTTCAGGCGGCTGCCGGTTAATACCGGCGGTCGCTTTTTTTTGTTAAGAAATCTGATACGTTTCTAAGAATATTGATATTTCGTCCCCGATATTTACGGTGTTATAATCAACTCAACGGTTGAATAACCAGTAAATAAAAGGAGAAGGATTAAAATGAGAAAACTTATTAAGAGAATTGCTGTATGTGTAAGCGCATTCGCTCTTGTTGCAGCAGGAATTGTGGCCGGAAAGGCAGATGCAGTAAAGGCTGCGGAAATCGAAACGACAGCACATGTAATCGTAAAGGGCGCACCGGAAGGAGCCGATAAGATTGGTTTTAATATCTGGGGCGGAGCATGGGTTGTTTCGGATGAATGGGTAAATCTTGCAGAAGCTACTACAGCTCTTAAAGCATGGGGCTGGGGAGATACCTATGTAGGTAACATCAACATGACTCCGGATGCAAATGGAATGTACACATGTTCAATGAAGTTTGACCAGGCGCAGTTTGACGCAGCTACAGGTTACGGTGTACAGGCATTTATATATGGTGCTGAGAATGCAGCAGTTGCAGCAGATTACACAGATACACTTCATAAACTTCTTGCAGATGAGAGCGTATCAGACATCTATATCATCGCAGATTACACCAATGCAAACGGTGCTGACGGTGGTGTTATTACAATTCAGAAGGATAATCCTTTAGCTGACAACAGTGGAGATGAGGATAATAACACACCTTCAGACGAAGATAACAATACACCTTCAGACGAAGATAACAATACACCTTCAGACGAGGATAACAACACACCTTCTGATGATGATGTAACAGCAGGAGATGCAACATCAATAGTTATGCTTATTGCAGTTGCAGCAGTTGCAGCAGCAACAGTTGTTATTACAAGAAAGAAATCTGTAGAAGAGTAATTTTGCAGGCCGATTAATTACCATATATAAGCCAAAAAAAAGGAACCGTCATATATATTATGGCGGTTCCTTTAGTATGTGCATATAATTGATTTACATTGCTTTCATATTGGGATTATCGTTGGTGTCATCTTCATCAAAATTAAAATCCTTACCCGGAAGGATTGCATTGAGGATGATACCTACCAAAGCTCCGACTGCAAGACCGGAGAAGTCAATTGTAACCTTGCCGATCGTGAAGGATATGCTTCCGGCAGAGCTGTATTTAATACCGATTGAAAGTACAAGGATTAGTGCTGCAATTATTACATTACGTGATTTGGAGAAATCTACCTTGTTCTCTACGACGTTACGCACACCTACGGCTGAGATCATACCGTAAAGTATAAGGGATATACCACCGATTGTAGCTGTTGGCATTGCCTCGATTACTGCCGCAAACTTAGGACAGAATGAAAACAGAATAGCAAAACCTGCTGCGATTTCAATTACGAGTGGGTCGTATACCTTTGAAAGAGAAAGAACACCGGTATTTTCACCGTATGTTGTGTTGGCAGGGGCACCGAAAAGCGATGCAACGATTGTTGCGGCACCGTCTCCGACAAGCGTTCTGTGAAGACCCGGATCCTTTATGTAATTAATGCCGGTTGTCGAAGATATGGCTGAAATGTCACCGATATGCTCAACAATTGTAGCAAGTGCAATAGGCATAATGGTTATTATTGATGTTATAAATAAGGAAGAATTAAAATGTGCTCCAAATATGGAGAAAACAGTAGCTTCCTTGGCAACAGGAAGTCCGAACCATGCAGCATCTTTGATTGTATTGAAATCGACATCTCCGAAAAAGATTCCGGCAATATATGATACAACTACACCGATGAGTATAGGAATGATTTTGATCATACCTTTACCAAAAATGTTGCATATAATAACAACAACAATAGCAATAAGTGCCACCCACCAGTTGGCAGCGCAGTTATCTATGGCTGACTGTGAAAGGGTAAGTCCGATAGCAATAATGATAGGACCTGTAACAATAGGCGGGAAGAAACGCATAACTCTCTTGGCACCGAATGCTTTGATAAATGCAGCAAGGACAAAATAAAGAAGTCCGGCAAATGCAACACCTACGCATGCATAAGGAAGAAGTTCGGAATTGTCAAGCGCATTGCCTGCTGCATCCGTTAACGGAGCTATAGCGGCATAACCGCCGAGAAATGCGAAAGATGAACCTAAGAAAGCCGGTACCTTACGCTTCGTGATCAGGTGGAATAATAGTGTTCCGAGACCTGCAAAAAGTAATGTGGTAGAAATGCTCAATCCTGTAAGAATAGGAACGAGTACTGTGGCGCCGAACATAGCAAACATATGCTGTATACCAAGCAGCAATGTCTTCGGAACGCCAAGCTTACGGGCATCATAAATGCCGTCGTTGAATGGTTTATTCATTGGTAACCTCCTGTTGAAAAATGATTTATCAAAAATTATTCTAACATAGAAGATATGTAGTATCAATTATAAAATATAAATAAAATTAGTGATTATTTTGAGCTTAAAAGCTTGCATTTCAAAAAACATTGTGCTAATATGTATGAGTATTCCCTGATAGCTCAATGGTAGAGCACTCGGCTGTTAACCGAGTTGTTGTAGGTTCGAGCCCTACTCGGGGAGCTTTTAGCGGAACTGGTTAGCCGGTTCCGCTTTTTTAGTTACCTTTGCTCGAAAGTGGGTTATGTCTTTCTTCAAAAAACATATTGTTATCGGGCACAGGTTTATTGCCTTTTGTATAACGGCTTGTCTGTCTGATGTCGTCCACATCACATTCCTTTTGGATCATGCGTGCGGTGAGTTGTTCTGATTTGGGTGATTCTGCATTTTTTTTGATATCCATAACGCATTCCTTCCTATATAAAATATCCAATAATAATATGAAATAAAAAAACATAAAATATTCACAATTTTTTTGAAAATATGTGTTGACAAATGATAAGTCGAGTGATATTTTAATATTAGTTCAAATGTTAGCACTCCTATTGATTGAGTGCTAACAACAAAAAAGCATCAGATGGAGGTGATTACATGGAAATGGATGAGAGGAAAATCAAGATACTCAAGGCTGTTATCCGTAATTACCTTGAAACGGGAGAACCGGTAGGTTCAAGGACGATATCCAAATATACCGATTTGAACCTGAGTTCGGCAACTATCCGTAATGAGATGGCCGATCTCGAAGAAATGGGATATATAATCCAGCCGCATACGTCGGCGGGAAGAATCCCATCTGACGCAGGATACCGTTTCTACGTTGATAATATGATGCAGGAACAGCAGGATAAGTTAGACAAGAGAGAAGACGAACTTAATAAGAAGGAAGCTCTTCTGTTCGAGAAGGTTGACAGAGTCGAAGACTTGTTAAAGAATGTTGCAAAGACTTTGGCAGTCAATACGAATTACGCAACTATGGTAGCAGCTCCGCATAAACAGGGCAGAACCATTAAGTTTATACAGATTTCCCAGATAGAGAAAGGCAAGATTCTTGCCGTACTTGTACTGGAGGGTAATACGATTAAGAATTCCATCATCGAAAATGCGATGGAGCTTAATACAGAGGATTGCCTGAAACTGAACATTATGCTTAACAGCACGGTGGCAGGACATACATTGGAAGAGATTAACCTTTCGATGATATCCGGACTTACCACACAGGCCGGAGAATACGGAATGCTCATAAGAGATATCCTCGATGCCATGGCGGCAGCCGCGACAAGCGAGGATGACATTCAGATATATACAAGCGGCGCAACCAACATTTTCAAATATCCTGAACTAAGTGATAACACGAAGGCAAGCGAACTTATCTATACATTGGAAGAGAAGAAGATGCTTACCAATCTTGTTACAGATTCACTTGATCGGGATGCCGACGGAGATATTAAGGTCTATATCGGCGAGGAAACACCGGTTGAGAGCATGAAGGACTGCAGCGTTGTAACAGCGACATATGAGCTTCGTGACGGAGCCAAGGGAACGATTGGCATAATCGGACCTAAGCGTATGGATTATGAGAAAGTCGTTGAGACTATAAAGAATATCAAGACGCAGCTTGATGATGCGTTCAAGAATTAGAAAGGTGGCGAGAATTTTGGCAGAGAACGAAAAGGATATTGAACTTGAAGAAGATAAGAAGACTGAAGAAAATGCCGAAGAAGTAACGGAGGCAGAGAAGACAGAACAGAAGCCTGATAATAAGACAGAGGAAGCTGATAAGAAAAATTCCAAGAAGAAAGATAAAAAGGATAAGAAAGATCAGCAGATAGAAGAACTTACAGACAAATACAGAAGAACAATGGCGGAGTTTGATAACTTCAGAAAACGTACCGAGAAAGAGAAAGCATCGATGTATGAAATCGGAGCAAGAGACATAATCGAGAAGATTCTGCCGGTCGTTGATAATTTTGAAAGAGGTCTTAATTCTATTCCGGAGGATGAGAAGACAGGTGCTGTCGCCGAAGGTATGGATAAGATATATAAGCAGCTTACCAAGGTGCTTGAAGATGCAGGAGTCAAGGAAATTGAAGCCTGCGGAGCCGAATTTGACCCGAATTTCCATAATGCCGTAATGCATGTTGAAGATGACAGTCTCGGCGAGAATGTTGTGGCGGAAGTGCTTCAGAAGGGATATACCTACAGAGACACGGTTGTAAGACACAGCATGGTTAAAGTAGCTAATTAACAATTTCAGTATAGTTATAGAAGGAGATAATTATTATGAGTAAGATTATTGGTATTGACTTAGGAACAACAAACAGCTGCGTAGCAGTTATGGAAGGCGGTAAGCCTGTAGTAATCGCCAACAATGAAGGCGTAAGAACAACTCCGTCAGTAGTTGCATTTACTAAGAACGGAGAAAGACTTGTAGGTGAGCCTGCAAAGCGTCAGGCAGTAACCAATGCAGATAAGACAATCTCTTCAATCAAGAGACATATGGGTACCGATTATAAGGTATCAATCGACGGAAAGAATTACACACCGCAGGAAATATCAGCAATGATACTTCAGAAACTTAAAGCAGATGCAGAAAGCTATCTTGGCGAGTCTGTATCGGAAGCAGTTATAACTGTTCCTGCTTATTTCAACGATGCACAGCGTCAGGCAACCAAGGATGCCGGTAAGATTGCAGGCCTTGATGTAAAACGTATCATCAACGAGCCTACAGCAGCAGCTCTTGCATACGGACTTGATAATGAAAACGAGCAGAAGGTTATGGTATATGACCTTGGCGGTGGTACATTCGATGTATCCATAATTGAAATCGGTGACGGTGTAATCGAGGTTCTTTCAACCAACGGTGATACAAGACTCGGTGGTGATGACTTTGACCAGAAGATTATGGATTGGATGATTGATGAGTTCAAGAAGGCAGAAGGCGTAGATCTTTCAACAGATAAGATGGCACTCCAGAGACTTAAAGAAGCAGCAGAGAAGGCTAAGAAAGAGCTTTCAAGTGCCACTACAACCAATATCAACCTTCCGTTCATCACAGCAACAGCAGATGGACCAAAGCATTTTGATATGAACCTTACAAGAGCTAAATTCGAGGAACTTGTAAGTGACCTTGTAGAAAGAACAGCAATTCCTGTACAGAACGCAATGAAGGATGCAGGACTTAATTATTCGGATATTTCAAAGGTTCTCCTTGTCGGTGGTTCAACCCGTGTACCATGTGTACAGGAGAAAGTTAAACAGCTTACAGGTAAGGAACCTAACAAATCACTTAACCCTGATGAGTGCGTAGCAGTAGGTGCTTCTATCCAGGGTGGTAAACTTGCAGGTGATGCAGGTGCCGGCGATATCCTTCTTCTCGATGTAACACCGCTTTCACTTTCTATCGAAACTATGGGTGGTATTGCAACAAGGCTCATCGAGAGAAATACAACAATTCCTACCAAGAAGAGCCAGATATTCTCAACAGCAGCGGATAACCAGACAGCAGTAGATATCAACGTACTTCAGGGTGAGAGACAGTTCGCTAAGGATAACAAATCACTCGGACAGTTCAGACTTGATGGTATCCCTCCTGCAAGAAGAGGTGTTCCACAGATTGAAGTTACATTTGATATCGATGCCAACGGTATTGTTAATGTATCTGCTAAGGATCTTGGAACAGGCAAGGAACAGCATATAACAATCACATCAGGATCTAATATGTCTGATGCTGATATTGATAAGGCTGTCAAGGAAGCAGCTGAGTTTGAAGCTCAGGATAAGAAACGTAAGGAAGGCATTGAGGCTCGTAACGAAGCTGATTCAATGGTATTCCAGACACAGAAAGCTCTTGACGAAGTAGGAGATAAAGTAAGCGCAAGCGAGAAAGAAGCTGTAGAAGCCGATCTCAATGCACTTAAGGCAGTAGTTGACAGAACAACTCCTGAGAACATGACAGATGCAGATGTTGATGAGATTAAGTCCGCTAAAGAAAAACTCATGAACAGTGCACAGGCACTTTTTGCAAAAATGTATGAGCAGAACCAGGGAGCAGCCGGAGCAGCAGGTGCAGGTCCTGATATGGGTGGAGCACAGACAGCTTCTGATGCAGGTTATACACAGGATGATAATGTTGTTGACGGAGACTACAGAGAAGTCTAAAATATAAAAGTCACAGAAATGTTTGAAGTTATCGGAGTGAGGGATAGCAATATTCCTCACTCTTAAGATGTTTGGAGGATCAGATTATGGCAGAGAAAAGAGACTATTACGAGGTCTTGGGCGTGCCGAAGGATGCGGATGAGGCTACATTAAAGAAAGCATACCGTGTACTTGCCAAGAAATATCATCCGGATACGAATCCGGGAGACAAGGAAGCAGAGGCTAAGTTTAAAGAGGCTTCGGAAGCATATGCTGTATTAAGCGACCCTCAGAAGAGACAGCAATATGACCAGTTCGGTCATGCCGCATTTGAAAATGGCGGTGGTCCGGGTGGAGCGGCAGGCTTTGACTTTGGAGATATGGGTGATATATTCGGAGATATATTCGGAGATATATTCGGAGGTGCAAGAAGACGTGGCGGCGGTAATGGCCCGAGAAAAGGAGCTGATGTACGTGTCAATGTCAGAGTTACTTTTGAGGAAGCTATTTTCGGATGCGAGAAAGAACTTGAACTTAATCTCAAAGATCCGTGTCCTACATGTCACGGAACCGGTGCTAAACCGGGTACTAATCCGGAAACATGTACGAAATGCGGCGGCAAAGGTCAGGTAACATATACATCGCAGTCACTTTTTGGAATGGTACGTAACGTACAGCCTTGTCCGGAATGTCGTGGCAAAGGTAAGATCATTAAAGAGAAATGTCAATCATGTTATGGAACCGGTTATGTATCAAACCGCAAGAAAATCCAGATTTCAGTTCCGGCGGGAATTGATGACGGACAGATCATAAGAATAGCCGGCAAAGGTGAACCGGGTGAGAATGGTGGAGAAAGAGGAGACCTTCTTGTAGAAGTAGTTGTTTCACGTTCACCAATTTTCCAGAGACAGGATACAACAATATATTCGACGGTTCCTATAAGTTTTGCGGATGCAGCACTTGGCGGAACGATAAGAATTAAGACAGTTGACGGTGAAGTTGAATATGACGTCAAGCCGGGTACACAGACAGATACCAGGGTGAGACTTAAAGGCAAAGGCGTACCGGTAATGCGTAATAAACAGATTCGTGGTGACCATTATGTGACACTTGTTGTACAGGTACCGGATCATCTGAATGAAGCGCAGAGAGAAGCGCTGATGGCGTTTGATGCAGCCATGAATAATGGAACCAGACGCGATGATAAGAAGAAACGCAAGAGCTTGTTTAATAAATAAACAGGAGTAAGGGCAGTTAATGCAATTCAATAATTCTCAGTTAAAGGCAGTTAAGCACAAAACGGGACCAATGCTTGTAATAGCAGGTCCCGGTTCGGGCAAAACTACAGTGCTTACGGCACGCATCAGAAATCTTATAGAAGAATATTCGGTTAATCCGGCCAATATTCTTGTCATTACTTTCACCAAGGCGGCAGCCAATGAAATGAAATCAAGATTCAATAATATGATGGGAAGAAGTACCAATGTAACATTTGGTACTTTTCATGCCGTCTTTTTTATGATACTTAGGGCGGCATATAATTATTCGGTTGACAGCATTATTAAAGAAGATGTACGGCAGAATATAATTAAGCAGGCGATAGAACGAAGCAGACTTGAACCGGATGATCTGAATGAAATGGTATCTAATATTACAGGAGAAATAAGCCGCGTCAAGACTGAAACGATAGATATAAATGCTTATTATTCGGCGTCGTGCCCTGAAGAAGAATTCAGGGATATATATAAATACTATGTAAAGACACTTAAAAAAATGGGACTTATTGATTTTGATGATATGCTTTTGTATTGTCATGAACTTCTTACGACAAGAAGAGATATTCTGGCAAAATGGCAGCAGAAATATCAGTATATTCTTATAGATGAATTTCAGGACATTAATAAAATTCAATATGATATAATAAAACTTCTGGCCAAACCGCAGGATAACCTGTTTATAGTAGGTGATGATGACCAGAGCATATATGGGTTCAGGGGTTCCAAACCGGAGATAATGTTGAATTTTGATAAGGATTACCCGGATACGGACAAGGTTATTCTTGATACCAATTACCGTTCAACGGGCAATATTGTATCGGCTGCAGGCAAGGTAATTGCGCACAATAAGGTACGTTTCGCCAAGAATATCAATACAGTTAATGACCCGGGCGATAAGGTTGACATTATTGAATTCAATACACAGGCAGAGGAATATGAGAAAATAATTGATAATATAAGAAAGGAAAGCGCTTCCGGCGGTAATTACTCGGACAATGCGGTTCTTTTCAGGACTAATTCAACCGCGGCCGGCTTTGTGAGAAAACTTGTTGAATACAGTGTGCCGTTCGTTACACGCGACGGGGTGCCGAATGTATTTGAACACTGGATCGCGAGAGACGTTATTACATATATGAATATCGCAATGGGAAGCCGGAAAAGAAGCGATTTTTTACAGATAATTAACAGGCCTAAGCGTTATATAGGCCGTGATTATCTGACAGATGCGGAAATATCGTTTGACAATCTTGAGAAATATTATGAAGATAAAAACTGGATGATTGAATGCGTGGACAGGCTTAAATACGATATTCTGGCGATGGCATCAATGTCGCCCTATGCAATGATCAATTATCTGAGAAAAGGCGTGGGATATGATGGATATCTGGATGAATATGCACAGAGCCATAATATGCAGGTCAGGGAATTATATGATGTAATGGACGAGCTGATGGAAAGCGCCAGGAATTTTAAAACATTTAATGAATGGTTCGCATATATTGACGAATATGGCACAAAGCTTCGCGAAAGTTATGCAGCAATGGACAAGCAGAACGCGGTAATCCTTACGACAATGCACAGTTCCAAGGGGTTAGAATATCCGGTTGTCTACATAATAGACGCCAACGAGGAAATAACGCCGCATAAAAAAGCTGTTTTTGTACCGGAGATAGAAGAAGAACGGCGCATGTTCTATGTCGCAATGACAAGAGCAAAACGCCGCCTTAATATATACTATGCCAGAAAAAGATATAACAAGGAAATTGAGGTATCCCGTTTCGTTAAGGAAATCATGGAAGATGGATTATCTTGAAAGATACTCCATGGCATTTTTGATTTCAACCGGAACCTCAAGTCCTTTGGCTGCAAGAGAACGGCAGAGCAGACCGAAATGGTTCAGCTGTATTGCACAGTTTTTCTCGTAAATCTCGATTCCCTTGGTGTATGAAGGGTTCATTTTCAGCTTGTCGCGGATGTCTTTTACGAATGGGCAGTATTTAGACATGATAAGTCTTGAAACCTTGTTAAGTCTGTTGGAACCGGACGATTCGTAAGATATCCACTGCTCATAATCCCTTGCAAAAACTTCGCTGAAATTGTTGCGGGCACTAGTCATTGTTGATTTCAGTTTATCCTTAACAGGATCCGATAAATCCCTGTTTTTGCGATAGAATTGAAGGTAATCATAATATTCTGAGGTCAGTGATTTTTCACTTACATTATTCCAGTAATTTCCCTGAATACGCTTACATAATTCCCATCTGAAGTGCCCAAGTATGTTGTATATAAGACTTTCAGGCTTTACTGAACAGAATATCGGGAGCATAAAACGGCCGCCGGTGTTGCGGTTACGGCCGACGATTTCCTGCCACATGACGCCGTATGTACCGATGCACGGAGTGAGTATAATGTCCGGAAGGCATTCAATATATATGGATTCACGTGGAATGCCAAGTTTCTCATTAGTGTACATAGCCGAGCGGTAGAAAAGTGAAAAATCAATACTCTTAACATTATCTATAAACTTGTTGATATAATCCGCCGTGAGAAGCATATTGCCTAGAGGGGATAAAATATTCTCTTCAATCATAAACGGAACAAACGAACTGGCCTTGCCATATGTCATTCGGTTGGTCTGGATGAACATATTCTGAATCTCAAACCTTAATTTGGAGTCGGTGTCATTAAGGATACCCTGATCTTCTATTTTTCCGAGACGTATCTGCTCGCGTATATATTCATCGTAACTCTGGTCAAGATTATTGTTGGAAGGTTCCTTCTCACCCCAGAGGATATGCTTGAGCCAGTTATAAATAGTATATACACCGTTATCATTGCAGATGTTATCAACGAGAAATGATAATTTGTAAAGCTTGGTAAGGTTGTCCTTGCTTAAAAGTTCTTCATCAATATATCCAAAATTAAGAAACATTTTAACCGGTGCAGGAAGGTTATCATCTTGTACCGAATGCATAAATACATTGTAATATATATCATAAAACAATCTGCTCAGATGTCTGCGTAATTCGCGCATATCATCATCGGATGAAAGCTTCGCTGATGATGATTTGAATTTGTGCATTAATGAACCAAACTCCGAAATTGTATTACTGTCCGCCTGTGAATATGACATGATGGCATCAAACGAGCCGGTAAGTGCGTTCATAACTTCTTCTTCGTTGAAATCAAGATCGGTATCCCCGGAGAAAAAATCAGACGGAGCCATTGATATGGGAGCCTCTTTTTCCGGCTCTTCCGGGATATAATCCATATTAATTCCAAGAAAATCAGCCATTTCAAGACAGGCATCATTAATTGAACTTGCAAGTCTTGCACTTTCTGCCATTTCGGCGACATTGATAGCTGTGCCGGAAGAAAAATAGGCAGTCATAACATCTGACGGCACTGACGAGATGCTGTTATACTTATCGAGTTCCCAGCGGTTGACATGCGCACCTGAAGAATATGAGGAGTCCTTGAAACGGCATTTCATCATAAGTGAAAGGTAACATTTTATCAACTCCAGCATGTGCGCGTTGTTCTTTATTACAATACCGGCCAGTTCCGGCTTGTGTTCCGAGAATACCTTTGAGAGGTCGGACATTGTGTTAAAAGGATAGGCCTCAATGGCACAGTCGGTTTCGGCTACATAAGTATGGGAATTAATTCCGTAATATGCATCGGTGGTTCCTACTATTTCTCCGGGACCGTATATAAATTCGGCAAATGAAGTATACGCTTTAAGTGTTCCGCCTATAATATAATATATGAATTCCGTATCGTTTCCGGATGACGCGAGGACCTCACCTTTGTTAAGATTAATTACACGGATATTATCTGACATATAATACCTCCAAAATACATTAATATATACTAATATATTAACTTGAAATGAGCTATCAGTCAATAAAAATAGTGTACTTAATTGAAAGGTTGTGATATACTGTAGAAAACAAAATCTGAAGTTAAGGAGAAGGATATGGTTATTAACGATAAGAATAATTTTGTATCCATGGTGGCCAGACTTTTAAAGGGGCTTGGATATAGTGATGTTAAGGAAAATACAGCGGATTCCGCTATAGATATAACTGCCGTAAAGGACGGGGAAAATTATTGCTTTAAGTGCAGATATGATATTGATGCGGTAGGAAGTTCTTATATTAAGGATTTCGCGGCAGCATCCGGTAATTATGACAAGAGGGTTTTTGTGACTAACAGTTCATTCTTATCGGCGGCCAAGAAGCTTGGCGAAGAACAGGGTATTATCTTATGGGATCGTAATACAATTGACAGAATGTATATCGGCGTATCTGACAGTCTTGAGGATCGCAGGGAAGTTGTTAATGGAAGCAAAGCTCCGTATGTAATAGCGGGAGTAATTGCAGCAGTCGTGATTATTGCAGTGGTGTACTGGTTTATGTTCAAATAACAGCCGGAATAATATAACGCAGCCGGACGTGTATCGGAGAATACATGTCCGGCTGATTTATTTTATTGAACTGATTTATGATATTCGGATGCCTGTTCGCTATAGAAATTAATGACCGATTTATAGTCCGTTCTCGATTCGATCGAAGTGCACATATTATCGATTATGGTATTAAATTCCTCTTCGGTGCCGGCATATATCGCATTCCAGGAATATGTGCATAAATCGTTGGCAATTTCCCTTCTGCAAAGTGCATAATCGATAGGGATGGATGGCATCGTGTAAGATGACGCCGGGTACAGCGTGTAACCGCCTGCTTCCACATATGAATTTATGCTGTCATAACTGGTATCTTTGGACCATTGACCGAGTGTATTGTCATACGCTCCGTAATTTTTATCATACCACGGACTTTTTATTGTGGTGTCCCATGTAAGGTAATTATATGATACGTTGTCAAGACCCGCTATAAGAGTCGATTTGGAAAGTGTCGGACAGCCAAAATCAGGGAAGCCGTCAAGATAAGTTCCGTCATAATTATCGCCCATAAGTGTTGAAGTATTGGTCAGGCATTCATATCCGAAGTCTGTAATATATGGAAGACCTTCTGAATCGTAATCCCATGTCAGGGACTGCGGACCGTACGTTGTTGTAAGGATCCCGTCAGGAGAGAACATCCAGTCTATAAATTCAAAGCAACGCTCAGGATATTTGGTATTGCTTGCCACGGACCATATATATTGCGAACCGTAAATGCTGTTCTGCGAACACTCGGGCTTGAAATCCGCGGCGACAAGCGGCATCATGCTTTTGCCCTGGGCAATATGTGTTGCGCTGTTATATCCGGATGCAAGCGTACTGTATAAAGAGAACACGGCATTACCCTTTTCGTAGTCTTTTGTTGTGATGTCATATGTCTGCGACATTGAATCCTTATCGATGAGCCCCTTGCGGTAAAGCGAATTAAAAAACCTTAGTGCGCGTATATATATTCCGTCTTTTGCCGTACATGACTCGTATGTATCGGTGTTGATATTATAAAATCCGGTGCCCCATTCTGTATATCCGTACATGGATGCTATTGCCGATGCACATGCAAGCATATTGTTGTCCCATGATGTAAAAAGGCTGATGCCGGTAACGTTACCGGAGTCAGATGATGCCAGACTTACCATATCAGAAATTACACTCTCAAAGTCTTCAAGTGTGTTGACTGACGGATACCCTAATGCAGAATATAAATCCCATCTGACATATGGGATAATGTCAAAATCACTGTGCTTATCCGTATCCAGGGAAATATTTCCGCTTATTCCGTATATTTTATTATTCTCGATTAGAGAACGGGTTCTGGAAAGGGAATCCTGATAATGTTCATTAATGTAAGGCGCATAATTCTTAAGACAGTCCGCATATTCCCAGTCGAGCAGCGCTCCGGCGTTACATGCAGTGACGTAATTATTCTCATTGGAGAAAACTATGATGTCTCCGAGAGTTCCCTGTTCCGTATATGCGGCAAAAGTTGATGAATCAGCTGATTTGAAAGTAAGGCTGATATCAAATTTATCTTTAATTACATCGGCAAACCAGCCGGTAACCTCGCCGGAAAAAGATGTGTTCTGGTCATATACCGTTAAAGAGGCGGTTCCGTCCGGATCCGGTGTCTTCATACATCCGGAAAGTGAAACCGCAGTAAATGCAAAGGCCATAACCGCGGCGGTGATATGTCTGATTTTCATAAGAGGAAGTCCTTTCTGCCTTAAAATTAATTCTGTCATGATATTTCTATCATATTCTATATATACGGTAAAATCAATTATTACTTATAAAAGGAGGGCAGCCTTACTGGTAATAAGGCTGCCGGATAGGAATGAAGAAAAAGGATAAAGCCTTTTCTTTTGGTTTGGTACAAGTACATAATAATACGAAATTAAGACCAAAGTGTGAACATAAAATAAAATAAATATAACATTTCTAAAAAAATAATGAAAAGAATGAAATGGGTGTAGAAATGTGCTATAGTAATGTGGAAAAATCAGAAAAGGAACCGGCATAATAATGGAAAAAACAGAATATATTGAGATTAATGGTGTAAAACATTTTTTTATAACATACGAATATGACGAGGATATGCCTGTTATTCTCTATGTGCATGGAGGACCGGGAATGGCGGAAACACTGGCCGGCTGGGAAATGGCAGGATATACAGAACATCTGTGCAGCTGGGTTTTCTACGATCAGCGCGGCGCGGGAAGAACATATTATAACAGTCCGGACGGACTTGTCACATATGAGGAGATTTATTCGGATCTTGAGAAAGTTGTTGAGATTGTTAAAGAACGCACCGGAAAGAAGCCATTCATAATGGCGCATAACTGGGGAACCATTCCGGCAATCAGGTATGTCAGAGAGCATAAGGATATGGTGTCAGGGTATATAGGATACGGACAGGCAGTTGATATGCGCAATATTACCGCGGTAAGATGTGCCAGAATAAAGGAACTTGCCGGACAGACAGGCAGCAGACATGATGTCAGGGTGATAGATAAGCTGGCCGCAGCAACGGACAATACTTTTGAAAGAGACCGTCTTAAGAAAAGCCAGGTTACCAGACTTAATGTCCTTATGAGCAAGTATAATATTGCAAGCGGAATGGATAAGGAACTTATGAAGAGAATACCGTCCAGCAGACTTTATGATATGAAAGACCTGAATATAATGATGAACGGTCCTAAGATAAGTTTCAAACTCAGCGAGTATATGAAAAATATCAACCTCTTTGAGGAAAGTATGGAATATGATATACCAATGATGTTTATATCGGGAAATTGGGACTATAGCATGCCGTATACCAAAGTACAGGAATATGCCGGAAAAATCAAGGCCCCTGATGTCAGGATGTCTATCATAAAAGACACCGGGTGCTACGCGATGTATGACAGCCCGGATGAGTTCTGGAGTGAGGTGGCGGAATTTGTAAAAGCACATAGTGACATGTGATTCCGGATACGTATTTTTCACACAGTTTTCAGGATTATTTGTTGATTATTAAAGCGAAAAGAAGTATACTATTATAGTGATTAAGGGATATTTTATGAGGTAACTTTAACATGATAGGAAGCATTAAGGATTCAATTAAGAATAAAACAGCTATTGTCTTGTCGGCAACAATTGTGTTGGCGGCTGTGTTCCTGTTCGCAATTTTGTATTGTATTGTAGGCTATAGGAAGAACATACAGTTCTTCAGTGACAGCTATTATTATATATCGAATTCATCGACGACTTTATATGATTATAAGGCGAGCATGGAGAAATACTGTGACAGTCAGGATGATGCGTATCTGCAGGAGGCACAGACCAGGTTTGAAGAGGCAAAGCAAGCTTTTTCGGATCTGTACGGCAGAAGATTCGGATATGAAAGTGATGTGCGTGCGGTTATTGTTGATATGCAGGATGAATATGAAACGATAGATAAATACATGACTGTGATAAAACAGTCGCAGATTAAAGAACAGGCATGCGGCATATATAATAATACAATATCATTGCATGTAACGGACATAAGCGACGGTCTTGATAATATATCATATGCTGTATGGCAGCAGGGTAATTCGGCATACAGCAGATTTACAATTGGAATAGGTATTGTACAGGTAATAGCGCTTATAAGCTTTATAGGACTGATAGCGTCAGGTATTTATTCTGTTTATTTTATCCGTAACAAGATAGCTGCACCGGTTGCCGATGTTTATGAGTGGACCAGACTTTTCAAGGACGGATATTGTGAGATGGCAGATCTGCCGGCTGTAAGGGATGATGAGGTCGGAAAGCTTGAGGAGGCTTTCAATATCGTCAAGGCTAAGCTGTTAGAGGCTAATAAACTTAAGGCTCAATATGATGAAGCTATAGAGCGTATTAATACTGAGGAACAGTATAAGAAGACTTTCGTGCAGCAGTTGTATGCTGAGAAGAGAGATAAAGAGGCGATAAGTACGGCAGCCAGACATGACGGACTTACCGGATTGTATAACAGAAGAACATTTGACGGACTTGTTGAAGAATTTTTTATCAGAAAGAAGGAAAATGCACGTGGTGCATTATATCTGATAGATATGGATGATTTTAAGAATGTTAACGATACACTTGGACATCTTGCCGGGGATGAAGCATTGAAACTGCTCGCAGGTGCCATGCGCGTAGTGTTTACCGGTGCATATCTCGGAAGATATGGAGGAGATGAATTTATAGCCTTTATTCCGGCATTTAAGAACGAGGATGAGCTTGAGAATCACGCAGCGGAACTTTGTAAAAAGATGAATACAAGGTTTGAAAATGACCAGAAATATGTTAATTTGTCAGTAAGTGTCGGAATAGCAACTACCGATAATATATCTGAGTATTCGGAATTATATATGAAAGCTGACAAAGCCCTTTATTATTCAAAGGAGAACGGCCGTAACCAATACAAGCTGGAATCCAGAATGAAATGATGAATAAGGAGTAACAGTCTATGAAGAAATTTAAGCATGTTTATATAAGCACATTAGTCCCATTAGGTATTATGGGGCTAATTTATTTAATAGCATATTTAACGTGTGGTACAGGACTTGTAACTAACGACTGTTATGAGCAATATGTGCCTTTTTTTAACGCATACTATGATATAATACATGATAAAGGCAGTATGTTTTATTCGCTTACCGGAAGTATGGGATATGATTTCTGGGCGGTGTTCTCATATTATCTGGTGTCACCGCTGAATCTTATTATGCTTCCGTTTGATAAATCGGATATCATATATGTTGTCAATGTACTTATAGTCCTTAAGATTGCGATATGCGGAGGAACTTTTTCGGTATTTATAAGGAACCGTTTTCCGAAGGCCAGATGCAGCAGAATTGTTCTTTTTTCCGTGATATATGCATTAAACGGATTTGTTGCGGGTTATATGTGGAATATCATGTGGATGGATGGCATTATGTTGTTCCCGCTTGTGATAATGGGACTTGACATACTTATGAGAGAAGAGAATCCCAAATGGTACTGGTATACTTTATTTCTCGCCATGCTGATAATTAACAGTTATTTTATAGGATATATAAGCTGTATCTTTATATTCTTATATTTCTTTACTTATGATTTTAAGAATTTTAAGTCATTTATCAGAAAGTTTCTGACGATAGGTTTGTCATCACTGCTAGCGGTAGGAATCAGTGCGGTAATCCTTCTTCCTTCGTTTGGAGGACTTCAGGATACGTCAATATCATCCGAGACACTTCCGGCAATGGAATTTTACGGAAATTATGTTGACAGTTTTAAAAATATAATGGTTGCGGTTCATCCTGTCGGAATAGATTTTGACAGCAATCGTGCCAATCTGTTTATGACGACATTTGTATTGCTTATGGGAATTACTTACTTTACAACAGGAAGCGTAAAGGTGGGACATAAGATCCGCAACGGAATCCTGCTTGCAATAATGCTTTTCAGCCTGAATTTCAAGCCTTTGAATTTCATATGGCATGGAATGCACGAGCAGACGGGAATACCTAACAGATTTTCATTCCTGATTATTTTTATGCTGCTCACAATGGCATTCGAGGTATGCCATAAGAGAAAGAAACAGGTCAGGAAAAGTTCGATGGTGGCAGCGATGGTATTGCTCCTTGCCGGATATGCGGCTATGGCTTATTTCAACAATGATCTTATAATACCGGCGATAATAACGGGCGTGATACTTATTGTGTATTTTGTAATAATGGCATTTGTGTCCGGTAAGGCCAAGTTCGTGCTCATACAGGTATTTGTATACGGGGAAATTGTGGTCATGCTTCTGGCCGGAATATTTACCGTCAGCAGCAGGCCGATGGGTGATTACGGAAGATATATTAATGATTTTAATACTATTAATGCATCAAAGAGTGCAGGATTTTACCGTGAGAAAATCGATGAGGTGTATACTGCCCAGGAGGACAGAATGAATTATGATATGGATACTGACATCAGTAATATGTCATTTGGCACTATAATATCCGATTGCAGTTTCCTTAAGAACCTTGGACATCTTTCTATTGTGAATGAGGCAACGGTATATGGCATTAATTCAATGTCGCTTTTCAACACATTCAATAATTATGCATTAACGGAATTGTATTGTAAAACAGGCGCTACCGGAGGCATTAATAATGTCATGTATTTTGGCGAGAATGCATTTATGGATATGCTTCTCGGAGTGAAGTATTATTATACAAGATATTATGATGTTAACTCACCGGCATATGAGTTTGAGAGAGAAGTTGGAGATGTTAAGATATATGATAATCATTATGCATTGAGTACCGGATATGCCATTCCGGAGAGTTTTGCGGAATTTACTTTTGCAAACGGCGCTGATCCGTTTACGAATATGAATGATATGAGTAAAGCTCTCGGAGGCAGCAGAGTTTATAATCTTAATTCCACGAGACTTCTTGCCGATAATCTGGATTCTGATGGCACAAGAACATACGAAATTACCGCAGATGATGAAGAGATGCTTGTATATGTGCAGTCATCGGATATAAGAAAAATAGATATTACCGTGAACGGAAAGAATGTATACACCGGAAACAGGACGATGTCGGTTATAGATATCGGAAATGTGTCAAAGGGTGATGAAATCAATGTAATTCTTACATATACCCCGGATCACAGAAATGACATTACATCCCTTCTGTATTCGGCTTCAATCGATAATGGAGCCATTGCGGAATTATATGATAAACTTTCTAAAGAGATGTTTGTGACTACGGGATATAACAGTGATCACATTAAGGGCAGCATAGAACTTAGCGAAGCGGGTAATGTGCTGTTTACTATACCAAATGTCAAAGCGGAGAGCTTTATTCAGAAGCTGCTTCCGGAGAAGGCTGCAAAGAAGTATGAAGAATGGTTCCCGGCCGGCGGATGGAAGATTAAGGCTGACGGACAGGAAATCGATGCCGGTACATGGAATGATGTATTTATTATGCTAAGGCTTGATGCAGGAAAACATAATATTGAAATGGTATATGTTACACCGGGATTTTATGACGGAGCTCTGATTTCAGTTGTATCGGTAATTATATTTATAATTGCTCTTGCGATAACTCTTTCACACAGACGCAGCCGCAAGCTGAAAGAGGATGAGCATGATGCCGGAGAACAGATACCGGATGAAGTAAATCCGGTAAAACATAAGAAAAATGACAAAGATGAAGATGGGAATTAGAGATTTATAATTTCAGCATTGAAAAATTCAACCTCGGAGATATCATGTGTTATCATTAATATGGTATCTTCCGGGGTTTCTTTACGGACTGAATGCATTACGGCAAGCCTGGTAGTTTCATCGAGGCCCTTGAACGGTTCGTCCATTATAAGAAGGTCATGGGACGATAAGAGCGCACGGATAATGGCGACACGGCGCTTCATGCCTCCGCTTAAGTTACGTACTTTACGCGAAACACAATCGGATAATCCAAAGTCTGACATCAATCCCGGAATACGGGATATCTGTTCTTTGCTGTCACAGACAATCTTTATATTTCTGGATGCGGACATTCCTTCACACAGCCTGTCTTCCTGAAAAACGGCACTGATTTTGAAATCCTCGTCACAGCTTATTGTTCCGGTGTACGGAATAAGTCCCATGATGGCATTGATAAGAGAAGTCTTGCCGATTCCTGATGCCCCCATGACGGCATAGCATCTGCCGGGTTCTATGGTATAAGAAAAATCATCTATAACTTTATTATCGTCATATTGTACTGTGAGTGAATTAATTATTATGGGTTTTTTCATGTGAACTGCCTCCGAGTGAATTACTAACGATATGCAGCAATAAAGTGATCAATTTCTCACATGCCACACTTACAATGATGATGGTTATGGTCCATGCAAACAATTTCGGTGTTTCCAGATACAATTTAGCCTTATACAGTTCATTGCCTATGGAACCTCGTATAAGTCCGATTATTTCAGCAGCGATGCCTGATTTCCAGGCGAATCCCACAGCGACTGAAGCTGCACTTACGAGAGATGGCATTACCGAAGGAATAAAAATATACCGGATGCGTTTCATTAATGACAACCTATACACTTTGGCAAATTCCAGCATTTTACGGTCTGTGTTTTTGAGCGCAGACAGCATCTGGGAGTATATTATAGGCATGACCATTGAGGCTGATATGAGCGTGGAGAGTGCTGATGATTTAAGCCACAACAGAGCGAGAATCACAAATGATGCCACGGGAACAGCGCGGATTACCTTGACCGGTATATTAATAAAAGCCTCAAGATAATAACAGCAGAAAGAAGGAATTGCAAGCATAATGCCTGAAAGCATCCCAATGATAAATCCTGCCATTATTCCACGCATTGAATATAAGATATCTGCGTAGAATCCGGATGTTGATGCCATGGACACCAAAGCGCGGATAACAGCATCCGGAGCCGGAAAAAAGATGTCTTTTCCGACAGCCAGGGAAACTGCGTACCAGATTATTAACCATATGGATATACATGCAATTGTTGTTATTATCTTTTTGGCTTTCATATTATAAATCCTATTCAGCTACATAATAGATTCCGTCATCAGGGAGCTTTCCGCCGACTGCTTTAGGATTGGCGTCGAAAAGCACCTTAAGATATGATGAAACCTTAGTCTTCATGTCATCTCCCGTGATGAATGTCACGTTACATTCCGGAATGGCTTTCTTGGCAATGGCCGCTTTGAAAATGTCAAACTTCTCAACAAGCTCTGCCGTGTCTTCTACATTGGAATTGGCATATTCTGCAGAAGCCTTATACTCATCGAGAAAAGCCTTAAACTGTTCAGGGTGCTCTTCAATAAATGCTTTTCTTGCAATGAGAACTCCTGTTACAACAGTACTGTCTTTGTCTGCTTTTTCCCATTCTTTTGTAACATCAAAAGCAACTTTAAGTCCGTCAACCTTAGTCTGCGCAACTGTAACATAAGGCTGCGGAAGCATTGCAACGGCTGAGTCCATAGTTGCGATAGTTGATACTACTTCAGACGCCTCAGAACAGAATTCGATGGTTACATCCTTATCCGGGTCAAGACCGTTCTGTGACAGAAGATATCTTAAAGTATATTCCGGCGTTGTTCCCTGACCGGTTGTGTAAATTGTCTTACCTTTGAGGTCGGCGATTGAGCCAAGCTCCTCACCCTTTTCCACAATATAAAGTACGCCAAGAGTATTAACAGCAGCAATAACAACCTGTCCTTCAGTCTTGTTGTAAAGAACGGAAGCGAGATTACACGGAACTGCGGCTACGTCAAGGTCGCCCTTTACCATGCCTGTGCTTATCTCGTCAGCGGTTCCGTAGATGGAGTAATTGTACTTATTAACGGTGTTTCCCGCATCCGAATCGGAAAAAAGCTTAACAAGTCCGATTGATGTAGGACCTTTGAGCGAAGCGATGTTAAAATCACATCCTTCAACCTTGGCCGGATCGGTCTGGGCATCTGCCGTGGTGCCATCCTCAGATGCGGCAGTTGTACCGTTATCTGCGGTGGTGCCGGTCTGTGATGATGTTTTGCCGCATGCGGTAAGTCCGAAAATCATTGCTGCGACAAGAAACAGTGCAAGTAATTTCTTTTTCATAATATTTCATATCCTTTCATGTGTTCTGCCCGGTCACAGTCTGCATTGCTTTAGCCGTAACACCGGGAATGTTACCCAGTTTTCCTGACAAAGTGCTGATTGTGTCAGCCGGAGCGCACACAATAACGGATATTATGTTGATATTCTTTTCCTTATAGGGGATGCCAAGACGGCCTACCACATAACTGCTGTACTCATGCAGAAGGTCATTGACTTTCGATGCTTTGGAATTATCTTTGATAAAAATTCCGATGATTGCTACTTTCTCTTCCATAATAAATCCTTTCTTGATTTCAGGGAGTATCCCTTTGTTTCAGAAAACCTGTGTGGATATTGTACTACGGCGGCAGTTATTTGACAAGTGGGGAAAACAAAAACAGTGGCGGAAGGTGGTTAACATATGGTATAATACTGCCGATATAACATTTATTAAATAAAACAGAATGGAGTCTGTTATGAAAGTAGTGATTCTGGCTGGAGGCCTTGGAACAAGAATAAGTGAGGAGAGCCATCTCAGACCGAAACCGATGATTGAGATTGGCGGAGCACCGATTCTATGGCATATTATGAAATATTATTCATCATTCGGGTATGATGAGTTTATTATCTGCTGTGGGTACAAAGGATATGTGATAAAGGAATATTTTGCTGATTATTATCTCCACAGAAGTGACGTCACATTCGATTTCTCCAACAATAATGAAATGATTATACATAATAACGTCGCCGAACCATGGAAAGTGACGGTTGTTGATACCGGACTCAACACCATGACGGGCGGACGTCTTAAACGTGTGCGCAAATATATCGGAGACGATACATTTATGATGACGTACGGAGATGGAGTATCCAACGTCAATATAGATGAGCTTGTTAAATTTCACCGTGAACACGGTAAGTTAGCTACATTGACGGCAATCCAGCCGGGCGGAAGATTCGGCGTGCTTGATATAGACTCAGGTGATTCGGTAAGAAAATTTACGGAGAAGGCTAAGGAAGACGGCGGATGGATAAATGGCGGTTTCATGGTACTTGAACCTGCAGTTATCGATTATATTGACGGTGATGCCACATTTTTTGAAAGAGAACCGCTTGAACGTCTCGCGGCAGACGGAGAACTTGCGGCATACAAACATGAGGGATTCTGGAAATGTATGGATACATTGCGTGACAAGGAAGCACTTGATTACATGTGGAATACCGGACATGCCGAATGGAAAAATTGGGAATAGGAGAAGTTACTTATGATTACACCACAATTAGAAAAAGATTTGGAATATACTTATGAGAGCTTGAGCAAAGAAGAGATTGCAAGACTTCAGGGCTCATCTATATTGATTACGGGATGTGCAGGATTCTTAGGATTTTATTTTGTGCATTTCTTTTATCACTTCAGACTGAAACTTAATCTTACAAAGGTAATATGCCTTGATAATTTTATGCTTGGATATCCGAAGTGGATAGATGAAATGGCAGCGGATGAGCATTTCATTGTTAAGAAGTTTGATATCATTAAAGATAATATAGAGGACATTGCGGAGGCCAAAAGTGCCGATTACATAATACATATGGCATCGATTGCCTCACCGATGTTTTACAGAAAGTACCCGATAGAAACTTTGGATGCCAATATCTGGGGCTTAAGAAAGCTGCTTGATTATTACAAAGAAAGAAACATCAAGGGCTTTTTGTTCTATTCGTCAAGCGAATTGTACGGAGATCCGGCACCGGAAGCTGTTCCGACACCGGAAAGCTATAACGGTAACGTATGTGCTACCGGACCGAGGGCTTGCTATGACGAGTCAAAGCGTTTTGGAGAAACTATGTGCATGCTCTGGGCGGGACAGTACAATATGCCGATTGGCGTTGTAAGACCGTTTAACAATTACGGACCGGGCATGAAGATTAACGATAAAAGAGTGCCGGCGGATTTTGCCAAGAATGTGATTGAAGGCAATGATATAACGATTCTTTCCAACGGTTCACCGAGCCGTACGTTTTGCTATATTGCAGACGCAATAGCGGGATATCTTAAGATAATGCTTTATGGAAAATACGATTATTTTAATATCGGAATAGAGAAACCGGAGATTACTGTCTCAAGGCTTGCTGAGATATACAGCGAAAAAGGCGCCGGAATATTCGGCTATTCGGGAAAGGTTGCATATGCGGTATCGGAGGATAAAGAGTATCTTACCAACAACCCACAGAGAAGATGCCCGGATATTACCAAGGCAAGGACAATGCTTAATTATAACCCTCGCATATATGTTGAAGAGGGCGTGGAAAGATTTCTTCAATTTATTAAGGAAAGCACGGAGGATAATCTGGTATGGTAACAGTATTCGGACTTGGATTTGTCGGACTTACGACAGCACTTGGATTTGCGCATCTCGGATATGAAGTTTACGGACTCGATGTTGATGAAGAACGTAAAAAGACATTACGAAACGGAAAACTTCCGTTTATGGAGCCGGGAATGGAAGAGGTTCTTAATAAACACCTTGGCAATAATTTCCATATAACGGATGATGTGGATTATGCTGTGGCAAACAGCGAATACATTTATTATTGTGTAGGAACTCCTTACGGTAAGGACGGAAGTGCCGATCTTACATATCTGTTCGGCGCAATAGACGAGACCCTCGCATCAATAAATGACGGCAAATTCAGGGTGCTCGTGACCAAGTCAACGATTCCGCCGTCAACAACTGCGGAGAAAATAGAGCCATATGTGCGCTCTAAAGGATATGATGTTGATCATATAGGTGTTGCCAACAATCCCGAATTTCTTCGTGAAGGACACTGTTGGGACGATTTTACCGGTGCGGACAGAATAGTTCTCGGCTGCAGTGATGACAGGTCAAGAAAGATGCTCACAGCTCTTTATGAACCGATGAATATCCCTATTAAATGCGTTACGCAGTCCACAGGTGAATTTATAAAATATCTTTCAAATACATTGCTGGCGACGATGATAAGTTATTCCAACGAGATGGCGCAGGTCGCCGATACGATAGGCGGAATAGATGTTGCCGACGCATTCAGGATACTCCATATGGACAAGCGCTGGGACGGTTGCAATATGACTTCTTATGTATATCCGGGCTGCGGATACGGCGGATACTGCCTGCCGAAAGATACATGTGCATTATATTCACAGTCATGTGCCAAAGGATATGAGCCTTTAATTCTCAAAAATGTAATAGATGTTAACAATAACAGGGCAGCAGATATAGCAAAGATTATAATCAGGGGTCTTGATAAGGATGCTGCCATAGGAATCCTCGGACTTTCATTCAAACCGGATTCTGATGATGTAAGAGACACTGCAGCAGCAAGAATTATCAGGGAGTTAACAGGACTTGGGTATAATACAATATACGCATACGATCCGGAAGCGATGAGCGAATTTAAGAAAAGATATCCTGATATCATGATTAATTTCCTTGATTCGGCAAGAGCGGTATATGATAAATGCGATGTTGCGGCAATTGTGACAGCGTGGGAAGAATTTAGGAAAGTTCCGTCGTACGGAAACAAGAAAATAATTGATTGCAGATATATGCTGTAATGAAGGAAAGATAAGGATGACACGATGGATAAAAATACTATCTTGGACATGGTCCGTCAATATTATAAAGAAAATCACATTAAGCCTGAATACAAGGAGGGCGACAGAATCAATTATGCCGGAAGGGTATATGATGATGAAGAACTGGTAAATCTTGTGGATTCTTCACTGGAATTCTGGCTTACCGCTGGAAGATTTACAAAGGAATTTGAAACAGGCCTGGCAGAATACCTTGATGTTCCATATGTATCATTGGTAAATTCGGGCTCATCAGCCAACCTTCTCGCAATCGCCGCACTCACATCACCGTTACTCGGTGACAGACAGTTAAGACGCGGTGATGAGATAATAACCGTGGCTGCGGCATTTCCTACAACGGTAGCGCCGATAATGCAGGTCGGTGCGGTTCCCGTATTTGTTGATATAGATATACCTTCATACAATATGGATATGTCAATGCTCGAAAAAGCATATTCTAATAAGACCAAAGCCGTATTTATAGCTCACAGCCTTGGCAATCCCTTTAATCTTAAGGCGGCCAAGGAGTTCTGCGACAGTCATAATCTGTGGCTCATAGAAGATAACTGTGACGGACTTGGCGGAACATATGAACTGAACGGTGTAACATATAAGACAGGTACGATAGGCGATATCGGAACATCAAGTTTCTACCCGGCACATCAGATGACTATGGGTGAAGGCGGAGCGGTATATTCATCTAATCCGTTACTTCATAAGATAATAAGATCCATGAGGGACTGGGGCCGTGAATGTGTATGTACGGGCGGACAGGATAATCTTTGCGGACACAGATTTGACGGACAGTTCGGAACGCTTCCTGCCGGATATGACCACAAATACGTATACTCACACCTTGGATATAATCTTAAGGTAACGGACATGCAGGCAGCAATCGGCGCAGTGCAGCTTAAGAAACTTCCAGGTTTTGTAAAAGCAAGACAGGAGCACTGGGATTATCTGAGAGCAGGCCTTGATGATATGAAAGATTATTATATTCTGCCGGAAAAAGAAAAATCCAGCGAACCTTGCTGGTTCGGTTTTATTCTTACAGTGAAACCGGAAAGTGGTAAAAACCGTAATGAAATAGTGAAATTCCTTGAAGATAACAATATACAGACAAGAAATCTTTTTGCGGGAAATATAACCAGACATCCGTGTTTTGAACAGTTCAGGGAAGGCGTTGATTACAGAATTGCAGAAACACTTGAAGTTACGGATCACGTTATGAATAACAGCTTCTGGGTAGGCGTATATCCGGGAATGACAACCCCTATGCTTGACGAAATGATTAAGAAGATCAAGGAAGCTGTACAATAATACTACAAAGACAGAGGAATATGTATATGGGAAAAATAGAGGTACTTGATTGTACGCTCAGGGACGGCGCATATATTGTTGAATCACGATTCGGGACAGCGGCAATCCGCGGAATTATCGGAAAACTGCAGAATTCCGAAATAGAAATTGTGGAGTGCGGATGGCTTAAGGACAAACCGCATGAAGACGGAACTTCTTTTTACCACATTCCGGATGATCTGAAAAAATACATGTCGGGTAAAAATCCGGCATGTACATATGTGGTTATGATTGACTGGGATCGTTATGATGACAGTGCCCTGCCTCCTTGTGACGGCAGTTCTGTCGATGCCGTAAGAGTTGTTTTCCCGCATGGCAGGATAAAACAGGCTTTAGCCATAGCGGAGAGAATCCGTGACAAGGGTTACAGTATATATCTTCAGGCAGCCAATACACTTGCATACAGTGAGTCAGACCTTTCGGAGCTTGCCGACGAAGTCAATAAATTCCGCCCTGTCGGCATATCAATAGTCGATACGTTCGGGGCAATGTATGAGGATGATTTGTTGTCAATAGCAGAAAGCCTTGATTCAATGCTGGATAACGGCATAAAGCTTGGATTCCACTCACATAATAATCAGCAGATGGCATTTGCCAACAGCATTGCCTTTGCTAATTTTTTTGCGGGAAGAGAACGCGATGTGATCATTGATTCAAGCCTGTGCGGGATGGGGCGCGGAGCCGGCAATGCCACAACGGAGCTTATCACGTCATATCTTAACAGAAAATATAATAAAAACTACAATCTTAATATAATACTTGACACAATTGACACATACATGGTGCAGTTTGAGGAGCATTACAGATGGGGATACTCAATACCGTACTTTATAGCGGGTATATATTGCTGCCACGTTAATAATATCGCATATCTTCTTAATAACCACAGGACGGGCGCGAAGGATATGCGCAATATAATAGAATCACTCGATCCGTCCGACAGATTGAAATACGACTATGACCTGCTTGAACAGAAATATGTTGAGAACCAGAGCAGGCTTGTGGACGATGCAGAGTCATTTGACGAGCTTAAAAACACTCTCGCAGGCCGGAAAATCGTGCTTGTTGCACCCGGCAAATCCTCGTCGGACAATGTCATGATGATAAACAGTTATATAAATGATAACAATGCGATATCCATTGCCGTAAATGCGATTCTTCCCGGATATGATTATGATTATCTGTTTTTCAGTAATGCTGTCCGTTATGATTATGCCAGGGAGACATTCAGGACGGCTTTTGACAGGAATAAAAGAATTATATTATCAAACGTCAAGACTGTGCCGGATGACGGTGAACTGATAATTAATTTCAACAGAGCAATAAAGAGAGGCTGGAAGCATTTTGACAATGCGGTAATCTGTATGCTTCGTCTGCTTGAAAAGCTCGGAGTAAAAGACATTGCAATCGCAGGCTTTGACGGATTTAAGACACTTTACAATGAGAGTTATGCCGACCCTTCGCTTCCGACATTAAGCGGCGATATCGACTATTCCGAACTCAATGATGAGATAAAAGATATGTATGATGACTGTGTAAAATGCTTTGGAGACAAGGTTAATATTGAATTTATTACGGAAAGTTATTTTGGGAGACAGAGATGATAAAAGTTTCAGATTACATAATGAATTACATAGCGGGACTTGGCGTTGACAAAGTATTCTATGTCAGTGGCGGAGGAGCCATGCATATGAATGACTCCCTCGGCAGCAATCCCGGACTTGAAGGTGTGTGTATGCTTCATGAGCAGGGTGCGTCCATTGCCGCAGAGGCTTATGCGAGAATCCACGAAGGCTATGGAGTATGCCTTGTGACAAGCGGACCGGGTGCGACCAATGCACTGACAGGACTTGCGGGGGCATATATGGATTCAATTCCGGTGATATTTATATCGGGACAGGTCAAGCGCGCCGATTTAAGGGACACCCAGCATGTAAGACAGTTCGGAATACAGGAGGTTGACATTATTTCAATGGCTTCCTCATACTCCAAATATGCTGTCCGCATTAAGGAGCCTGAAGATATCAGATATGAGCTTGAGAAAGCGGCGGCGATAGCCGTCAACGGAAGACCGGGACCGGTATGGATAGATGTTCCGCTTGACATTCAGGCCTCTGTAGTGGAGCCGGACTCATTAACGAAATATGACGGCGCGGACCTTAAGACATATCCGCTTTGCGAAGCTGATGTCATGACAGCCATTGAACATCTCAATCGGGCTGTAAGACCTGTCATAATTCTCGGACACGGCATAAGGCTTTCGGGTTCAACTAAGGCGGCGCTTGAGTTAGTCAATACGCTTGGAATACCGGTTCTGACATCATGGAACGGTGTTGACCTCATAGAAGAAAATCATCCGCTTTATTTTGGAAGACCCGGCTCGGTGGGCCACCGTGCGGCCAATTTCATACAGCAGACAGCGGATTATGTGCTTACACTGGGCACAAGGCTCAATCTTTTAAGCACCGGTTACAATTACGAAAGTTTCCTTAAAAATGCCTATCATGTAATGGTGGATATAGATGTCAATGAAATGAATAAAAAGAGTGTCCACCCGCAGTTAAAAATAGTATGTAACGTTGCTGATTTCATATCCGCGATGTTATCACATAAAGATACTGTCAGAAAAAAAGATTATTCATCATGGATCGATCATTGCAGAATGCTTTGTGACAAATATCCGGTATTCATCCCTGAGCAGGAAGCGCAATCCGGATATGTAAGCAATTATCACCTGATAAAGGCGGTATCCGATGCAATGACAGGTGATGATATATACCAGTTCACAAGTTCCGGTACAACGGTTGATATAGCAATGAAGACTTTTCAGATCAAGAAAGGGCAGCGGGCATTTCTCACAAAGGGTCTGGCGGCGATGGGATATGATATTCCGGCTTCCATAGGAAGTGCCATGGCATCTGGTAGAAGGGTTGTGTGTGTCACGGGCGACGGAAGCTCGGCTATGAATATGCAGGAGCTTGAGGTCATCAAAAGATACGGACTTCCTGTTAAGCTATTTATTGCAGACAACAAGGGATACAGCATGATATACGGCTCTCAGAACGGTAATTTTGCCGGAAGGCTTACCGGCTGCACCAAGGAGTCAGGACTCACCCTCCCCGACATGAAAAAAATAGCCGAGGCATTCGGAATAAAGGGAATGCACATCGACAATGAATCCAATCTTACGGAACAGGTAAGGGAAGTGCTTGATTATGATGGTCCGGTCGTATGTACATACAATGCCGACATCACCCAGAAAATACTTCCTAAGCAGACCAATTATATGCGTGAGGACGGGCAGATGGCAAGCAGGCCGCTTGAGGACATGATGCCGTTACTCGACAGGGAGGAACTGGCGGAGTGCCTGAAGGTGGAGGTGCCGGATTGAAAAAAGCGATAGTCACCGGTGCAACCGGATTCATAGGAAAGGCACTCTGCGAGGAACTTTTGAACTGTGATTATGAAGTAACCGCAATTGTCAGGCCGGGAAGCACACAGATTTACAAGTTAGGCAATATGCTTCAGACCGGAAGATTTGATATTATAGAGACAGGACTTGATGGTATTGAGGATGCAGACAACATTCCGACAGAGGCAGATGTGTTTTATCATCTGGCATGGAACGGCTCAGCCGGAAGTGACCGCGAGGATTTCAATATGCAGTATTGCAACATAGCATATACCGCCAAAGCAGTATCGGTTGCCGCAAGGTGCGGATGCAGGGCATTTGTCGGAGCGGGAAGCCAGGCTGAGTATGGTGTGGTTCACGGAACGGCCAATGAGGACACTACAGCTCCCAATCCCTTTATGATGTATGGAGCTGCCAAGCTTGCGTCTTATCATATGGGACGCCTGGTTGCCACACAGAAGGGTATAAGGCTTATATGGCCGCGTATATACAGTGTATACGGAGTCGGGGAAAATGACGGAACATTGATGAGTTATCTTGTAAAAAGTCTTATTAATGGGCAGGTACCCGAATTATCACCGTGTACGAATATGTGGAATTTCATGTACATAACAGATTGCGTGAGGGCACTCCGCATGTTGGGAGAATATCCCGATGCCTGCGGTATATATAATGTTGCGTCCGGAGATACCAGACTGCTTAAAGATTATGTGAATGAAGCGTGCAGTATACTGGCTCCGCAAATCAGTCCCAGGTTTGGGGCAAAGCAGAGCAATCCGGACAGAACATTCTGGCTTGAACCGGATGTGGACAGATTAAGACAGACCGGGTTTGAATGTGAAGTAAGTTTTGAAGAAGGAATAAGAAAAAACCAGTCATTTCAGTCGTGAAATTAAAAGATTTATACGAGTCATCGGCAGACAATTATGAAATAGTGATTACTATAGGTGTAAGCAGGTGGGCAATGTTTGCAGTGGTTAATCAGCTTAAAAATATTGGAATTGATACCTTTAGTATATATAATGATATCAAAAGACGTTGGAATAACGGACTTGATTTTGTAAAGAGCTACCTATATACTTTAAAGAGTAAAGGGAATTGACCCAAAAGCAAGTAAATGTAGAAAATCAGGCAATCTTCATCACAGACGACATGCTTATTGTAGGATGAGATATAGGCAGCGAAACCCATTATATCAGGGCAATCGATGTCAGAGGAAGGGTACTGGGCTATGGGACATTTGAATTTAGCAATACTTCAGAAGGCTTTGAAAACGCTAGGGCATGGGTGCTGAAACTTGTAGCAAAAAATGAAAAGAAACAGATAATAAAGGATGCTTTATTAGTTATACCCACGTATCAGCTATTCGGTACAAGATACCACGATATCCAACACTCACGGCTTTAGTTTTGAGGTAAATAAAAATCGTCAAAGCCAGTAAAATCAATAGATTTGGGCTTGACAGTATATGAACGAAAATCAACATGTGATAAGGATTGTAGCAAAAAAAGAGGTGTGATATGAGAGAACAATTGATAAAAGCCATTGACTATGCAATCGATACAGATAATAAAATATATTTTAACGAGAAAAAAAATCGTGAAAGGATACTGGGGGCACGGACAATATGTGTTTTTGGAACAGGAGCATTTTATATTGGTTATAAACACTTTTTGGACAGGGTAGATTATGTATGTGACAGTAATCCTGAAAAATGGGGAAAAGTGTTTTGTGGATGTATGTGTATTTCGCCACAGGAATTATTTATGATGAAAGACGTAGCTGTTATTATTATGGTCAGCCAATATAGAGAAATTAAAAAAATGTTGGATGATAATAATATTAATAATTGTTATTTTGGTGATCTGTATTCCAATGTATACACAGAGTATCATAATGGTGAATGGTTTGCAAAACAAAAGAAGGATATATTGAAAGTATATGATTTACTGAAAGATAAAGAATCAAGGAGAATATATTCTGAAGTTATATGCCTACGAACAGCACCTCAGTATGCAATGAATATATTTGGAGAATTAGAAACATATGGAGAGTATTTCAATACCGGAATTATAAATTTGACAGAACATGAGGTGCTTGTCGATGCCGGCGCATATAATGGTGATTCTATTATTGATTTTATAAAAACAGTTAATGACCGCTATGATAAAATTTATGCATTTGAACTGGAAAAAAATAATTATCTTGAAATGAAAAAAAATCTGAAACCATATGATGTGGGTAAAATGGTTCTATATAACTACGGAACTTCTGATAAAAATCGGTTAATAAAATGTTCAGGCAATGGTGTGGATGTAAGAGTAACGGATAGTGGTGAAATTGCAGAATTAGTTCAAATTGACAAAATGATAAATGAAAAAGTAACATATATAAAGATGGATGTAGAAGGTGCTGAGCAAAAATCACTTGACGGAGCATCAAAGATAATAAGTAGCTATTATCCGAAGATGTGTATAAGTGCTTATCATATGTTGGAAGATTTGTGGCAGATTCCTTTGAAAATTTTGAAATTTAGTGATGATTATAGAATATACATGCGTCACCATTCGCCGTTAGCATGGGATACAGATTGTTACGCATTACCAGATAAGGAGAAATAAGTATGGGTATAGAAATGAATAAAGCTAATTCATTAGAATTTACACTGGCAATAGGATGTGCGCTTAACTGTAATTATTGCCCACAGGAAAAGCTAATTAATAGATATAAAGAACATAAGTGTAAAGTGATGGAATTTGATACTTTTACTAAAGCATTGACACGGATAAAACCGGGAGGCGGTGTCATAATAAGCGGAATGGTTGAACCTTTTCACAACCCCAATTGTGCTAAAATGATAAAATATGCATATGAAAACGGATATAAAGTAAGATTGTTTACTTCACTTACAGGTGTGACGGATGAAGATATTGATATTATCAAAAATGTAGAATTGGATGAGTTTACAATTCATATTCCTGATGAACAGTATAATTCTAAATTCAATATTACAGAAGAATATCTTAGGATTTTTGATAGGGTGCAGGCGCTTTTTAAAGATAGAATAAGTGCATATTCGGTTCATGGTAAAATTCATAAAGAAATGACAGGAAGGATTCTAAAGAATAAACCGATTGCAAACGTAATGTTTGATAGGGCCGGAAATCTTGAAAAACAAGGATTATTACATAAAAACGCTAAAGGAAAAATTAGGTGTATGGCAGGGTCCAAAACAAATATAGGAATATGGACGCCTGAAGTCCTTCCGGATGGAACTGTGACATTATGTTGTATGGATTATGGCATGAAACATGTACTTGGAAACATTGTAAAACAGAGTTGGGAGGACATTTATGCCGGAGCAGAATATCAGAAAATTCTCAAAGGATTTGAAGATGAGACAATTGACATATTGTGCAGAAATTGTACCGGTGCTGTCGGATTGGAGGAATTGCCATCATCGGTATTGAAACAGGCTGTATCTGACTATAAGGTAAATGGTAGGCTTGAAACTGAACTTGAACGAATAGCAGGAAAGATAGCAGATAGCGATAATATATGTGTATTTGGACTGGGAAGAATGTTTACAGATCAATATTTTTATCTGCTATGGAACACAGCAATAAATGCTAATGTTTTTTCAGATAATAATGAAGCTATATGGAATACAAGAATTAATGATATTACTTGCATTGAACCGTCCCAATTGTCGGAATATAATAATTTATTAGTAGTAACATTCGTGAAAAATGATTTTGCTATTAGAAATCGGTTAAAAAATTTAGGAATAACAAACATCATATCAATAATGGAAATTTATGATGCAATAAATAGATAAAGGAGAAGAAAATGGGAGAATTCGATTTAAGTGCGTATTATGGAAAAGTCCATTCAGGAGATATTGTTGATAATACAGATATTCTTGAATATATAAAATCATTTGAACAGGTGGTTTTGTGGGGCGCGAGTTATCTTGGTAGCGCAATGGGTAAATACCTGTTGGAAAACGGTGTGAATATAAAAGAATACTGGGATATGCGTTGTAATGAACTTGAGAAAGTAAACGGAATAAATGTTGTAATGCCATTTACAACACAGAATAAAGAAAACACATTAGTGATTTTTTGCATAGGAAATAATGTTATTAGAAGCGGATTGCTGAAGAATCTCAAAATTAATGGATATAGTAATGTTATAAGGGGTGATTATCTCTATATGGGAACAGTATGTCCTTTTTGCAATGGAATGGAGATTGATTCTAAAGTTTGTCAGGGAACTATGTGTTGTCGTTCTATTTTTTGCCAGAGGTTAAGCAGTATAGTTAAGAATCGTGGAAACAGTGAAAACCCGTTACATATGTTTAGCGTTACACTGATAGTTAATCAGAGGTGCAGTCTTAAATGTAAGTGTTGTACATCATATATGAATGAGTATCCATTGAATAAGAGAATCGATGTTCCGACAGATCGTATTCTTGAAGATATTGATAAGTTTTTTGATGCTATGGATAGTGTAGGAACTGTTACCGTAATGGGTGGAGAGCCTTTTATGCATCCTGATTTAAGTATAATAATAAGAAAATTACTAGAAAAGAGAAATTTTGGAATCATATCAATAGCAACATCTGGTACTTGGCCTATTAAAGAAGAACAGCTGATTGGACTTAATGATAAGAGAATCAATGTAAGTTTCAGTAATTATGAACAAAGTATTAAACCAAACCAGATAGACGTTATGAGAAAGAATGTTGAGTTATTAAAACAGCATGGTATAGCATACACAATGGGGGTTTATTTGCCTGAATGGTCTGTTCCATCTACATTATATGATTTGAATGACAGTGAGGAAACTATGATTAAAAAGAAAAAGGGCTGTATTATGCCACCTAGATGTATGCAGGTAAAAAACGGAAAATTGCATCCATGTGATTTCGGAACAGCACTTTATAGTATTGGAATAGCTGATTATGAGATGGATTATGTGGATATCGCAAGCAGTACATCTCGTGATGAATTGCGACAGAAGATTCGTTCATTCATTGATCAGCCTTATTACAGAACTTGTGGACATTGTGCCGGATTAATGGGACTCACGTCAAAAGCAGCTGAACAGGGATATATGGATTTTAAGAAACCCATAGACATGAATTTATTTAAATAAAAAGAAGAGAGCGAAAAATGGAAAACGAACCATTGGTAACAATTGCAATACCAAATTATAATTATGCACATTATCTTGAAAATTGTCTCAACAGTTTATTAAATCAGACATATAGCAATTTTGAAGTGTATTTTAGGGATAACCAATCTACGGATGATTCACTAAAAATTGCACTCGGTTATAAAGATAAATTTGCAGCAAGGGGAATATATTTCAACGTTTCAGACAATAAAAGAAACTTGGGAAGTGATATTAATTCAGAACTTGCAAGACGTGATGCAGAGGGCGAATATATATATACATTGGCAAGTGATGATGCAGTTAAGCCGGAATTTCTTGAAAAAACAATGAAGGTTTTTGAAGACCATCCGGAGGTTTACACAGTAATAACTAACCGCGAAGAAATTGATGAAAATGGAAAGATATATCATACAACACCATTTTATAATCGAAATTGTATTATAGACGGTGAATCCCAGGCCGCAGTTTACATGATGGCAGGGATAGCAATCCCGGCGCAACGCATAACTAGGACAAGCAATAAACTTAGGCAGTATGTTGGCAGAAAATGGAATGTTGCAGGAGATTGGTATATTAATTTTCTTTATTCCATGGTTGGAAATGTAGCATATATCAAGGAATCATTGGTACAATATCGTGTACATACAGGTAACGAAACTAATGAGTCAGAGAAAAATTTAATGGGTGTGTTTGAACATTATCAGTTGATTAATGCATTTGTAGATATATCAAAAGCATTTGGAATGACAAAGCCGGCGGCAAGGTACGATGAAGCAGTGGAGAAACTTGGAAGTATGTGCCTTCGGTATGCTTTGAAAATGTTGAAACTCAGTCTTAATGATGTGGCATGTAGATATTTACAATTGGCGCCCGTTTTTAAGAAAGATATTATAGATGATGTGATATATATAGAACTCAGTAGGATTACGAAGATATCAGGCAGTGAACTTGAATATGCAATAAATGAATTTGAAAATATATATAATCTGAACAGGACTGTATCATATGATCCCCCAGAGGGATTTAAACCATTATATCTTGAGTAGAGGAATTGATTTATGACAGGAGAAGAGTATCTTTCAAAACTCAATAATCTTTGGGAAAACATTAATAAAGATAATATAGATGAAAAAAAACAAGAAATAAATACACTAAGTAAAATAATTCCTAAAAGATTGAAATATTTTGCCGTGCAGGCAAGGTTACATCAATTGGAGGGAAATGACAGGGGCATGTATGAGGCGTTACAGATTCTTATGGAAAAATATTGGGGACTGTACTACTATAATGGATTGAAAGAGATATATGATTGCTACATATATAATTCTCAGTATTATAATGATTATGAAGATGTAAGAAGATTAGTATATGATTTCAGTCATATATCGTTGACCAAGGAACAGACACAATATGAACAAATTTTAAGACAGGGGATTAAATCATTTTATGAAAACGGTGGTGATTGTGCAAGCATGGAACAGTTGGCATCAATTATGTATATAAGAAACGATTATGTGATGTATGTTATTTTGAAATATGCAATTCATAAAATCTATGATAAAGAACTTTCAATTAGAAAATGGGTAAAAGATATTACCAATATTGGTTACCTGACAGAAAGACTTGATGATGATAGTAGCGTATATATTGTAATTGTTTCTGATAATAATGGAGAAATCTGTGATGTTCTCGCCAATGTGCTTGCTTTGTTAGAAAAAAAAGTATTTGTGATAAGGCAACCGGAAATTGTTGAAACATCAAAGAAATTAACCGAAGGTGAGATATTACGCATTAGCATTGAGAATAAAGAGGAATATGATGAATTTACAGTTTATCCGGCAGTAAAAGCAATGTGCGAGAATAATGAATATTGTGATAATACTGGAAATCTCATAAACTACATTAGTGAATCATTAACAGAAAATCATCTTGCTACATTGTTATGTAGTGGAGAGTGCTTTAATAATTTAGAAAAAGACCCGATTCTTAAAAAAAACACATCACGTTTATTTGGTTATAGAAATGACTATTACGAGACAGAAATGTCATTTGGGTGGACAGGAGATTATTTATCGTATATAAGTGTTATATATAAAAGTGATTTCAAGAAGGTTTTTATGAAGTCGCCTCAGTGTGATTTTTCAATTGTTATTCCTGCAAGAAACTCAGCATACACTTTGAGATATACTATTATGACTTGTCTCAATATAGAATATAGAGGATCATATGAAATAGTTATAAGCGATAATTCATCCGATTTCAATAGAGATGTATATAATCTTGTTCGGGAATTTAATGATGAAAAAATAAAATATTATAAGACACCAAGAAATTTGCAGTTGGCAAAAAGCTTCGAATTTGCATGCCTTAATGCAAAAGGTGAATTTATTATACCACTAGGTTCTGATGACGGAATAATGCCATATACGTTGACTGAAATAAATAAGATTATGGAAAAATATCCAGAAGAAGATATTATACAGTGGGAAAGAGGGTTTTATGCATGGCCGGGATTTAATGATGGTCAGCAAAATGAGTTCGTTATTCCACGAAAATATAATAAACTTAAATACGAAACAGAATATGTTTCAACTGAATACTTAATGGCACTTATTCTTAATGAACCGTCAATGATGTATTCATTACCATTAATGTATGTTAACTCTGGATTCAGAAGAAGGTATCTGAAGAGAATTTTAGAACGGACTGGCAGGTTATGGGATGGGATATGTCAGGATCTTTATATGGGAATTGTAAATATCACCATTAATAAAAGAATCCTTATGGTAAAATATCCAATGACAATTGCAGGTATGTCATCGACATCTATAGGGTGTTTATCGAACAAAGCAAATAGAACGGTAGAGCAAGGAAATACGGATAGTAAAGAAATTGTGTGTACTTCTAATATTGGAGGGTATGTGACTTCGTGTACAGAAAGGTTGATACCTCAACTTAGAAGTGATGTCAGCTCTCTTTACTTATCAATTTTAAGACTTGTTGCAAGAGGAGTAATCCCACAGACTTTTTTAACAGAGTTATTTGATTTTAAAAAATGGTTCATAGAGATAATAGGAACTATAAAGAAGGAAGATGTATATTATGATAAATATATACATTACATACGTCATGTAGTAAAATCACATAATGAGGACTTTCAAAAATGGTTTGAAGAAAAGGTGTGGCCAATATTGATAAGACAAAGCGTTATGGAAACAAGTGGTAAAGAAAATTTACGCTCATATGATGTTGGCGTCAATGCTTATGGAGGTGTCATTTTGGATGCGTCAGAATATTGTGTTGAAAATATTCTAGACGCGGTGGAATTATTAAAAGATACGATTTTTAAAATTAAATGATGAATAAAATATCAGTGCAGACCTGACCAGGCATTCCATGCTCAAATCGGTCAGATTTTCGGCGAAGTGTTACGATAAGCACTTCGCCATTTTAGTTTGCGCGCCATGGGCGCGCTCTAACGGGTGTAAGTCCCGAACACGCCTAGATAGTGGGAAGTGTATAGCTGAACAGCAAGGGTGTCCATTGTGAGGTGGAATCTGAAGGAAGCTGAAAGCAAATCTCTGGTCCGACGGACAGAAATCACATATAAGGCTAGGCTACGAGAGATAAGTTGGCTAAAAGCAACGAAGTCTAATAACTATCACATTTGTAGTAGCAGAGTAAATGTGGCGGATATATGGAGAGAAAGAGCGTGCACCTTAAGCGTGGAGGTCTCACAGAGGTTCCATTAGCCTAGTAACAACGAACTGTGAGAAGTCAGCAGAGCCCATAGTAGCGAGGAAGTTTCTGTAATGGAAATGGAGTGAAGGGGTGAACAATCGATAAGTTTTAGTATGTCTCGTGTTGCAGAAAAGACAACATCTGCCGTAACCAATCGGGTAAAGGGTGGTCAATTCGAGCGAGGCGGAAAGGAAAGAACGCATGGACACAAGTAGTCTAATGGAGCAGATATTAAGTAAAGATAATCTTAACACGGCATATCTGCAAGTCGTAAGAAACAAAGGTGCAGAGGGAGTGGACGGAATGCAGTACACAGAACTTAAAGAACACCTTGAAAAGAACGGCGAAATCATCAAAGAACAGTTGAGGAGAAGAAAGTATAAACCTCAACCAGTACGCAGAGTAGAGATACCAAAGCCAGATGGCGGTGTCAGAAACCTGGGAGTACCAACAGTAACAGACCGATTTGTACAGCAAGCCATAGCACAGGTATTAACACCAATCTATGAGAAACAATTCCATGAACATAGTTACGGATTCAGACCGAATAGATGTGCACAGCAGGCAATCATCACAGCATTAGATATGATGAATGACGGCTATGACTGGATTGTTGACATTGACTTGGAGAAGTTCTTTGACACAGTAAACCATGATAAACTGATGACCTTAATCGGTAAGACAATCAAGGATGGGGATGTAATCTCAATCATTAGAAAGTTCTTGGTTAGTGGAATCATGGTAGATGATGAATATAAGGAATCAGTGATAGGAACACCACAAGGTGGAAATCTATCCCCACTTCTTGCAAACATCATGCTGAATGAACTGGATAAGGAAATGGAACAAAGAGGATTGAACTTTGTTAGATATGCAGATGACTGTATTGTTATGGTTGGAAGTGAAATGTCTGCAAAGAGGGTGATGAGAAATCTCACGAAGTTTATTGAAGAGAAACTGGGGCTCAAGGTAAACATGACAAAGAGCAAGGTAGACAGGCCAAGCGGTCTTAAATACCTCGGATTTGGATTTTACTTTGACAGCAGAGCACACCAATTCAAGGCAAAGCCACACGCTAAATCAGTAGCGAAGTTCAAAGCAAGAATGAAACAACTTACTTGCAGAAGTTGGGGAGTAAGCAACTCTTATAAAGTGCAGAAACTCAACGAACTCATCAGAGGTTGGATAAACTACTTCAAGATAGGAAGTATGAAAACCTTGTGTGCGAAGTTGGATAGTAGTATCCGATACAGAATGCGCATGTGCATCTGGAAACAATGGAAAACTTCACAAAACAGAGCAAAGAATTTGATGAAACTTGGAGTGAATAAAGGGTTAGCATGGTCAATGGCTTATTATGGTGCTCATATAGCACGAGTATGTCATGGTGGCGCCATGCATAACGCTATAACAAAAGAGAGATTAACTCGATTTGGATTAGTCTCAATGTTAGATTACTACACCAAAAGGTGTGTTACTTGTTAAGTTGATTGAACCGCCGTGTACCGAACGGTACGCAC